>Glacier_p1__coassemble_2279_pt1 | contig 6812 bp, 6 predicted proteins | sample Glacier_p1__metabat2_high_PE_039 | metagenome-assembled genome bin Glacier_p1 | reverse complement strand
ATATACGCTGACTATTTTGTTTGCCTAACTCATGATTTAAATCACAAGTGTGCGGTTCACAATAATCAAAGTCATAACAAATGGCAATAACAGGAAATTTTTCTTTATATTTACGTTTATACATGAAATCACCTCTAATCTTTATTTTATTATAATCATTTAGTATATACTATGGAAAATTTTTATAAGTTTTTAAAAATATGTTGGAAAAACAACATATGCTTAATATGATTTATTATATAATGATATATGAAATTTAGATGATTGTTAATTGAGTATAAATTTTTTGTTATTTAGGAGAGGCTATTTGATGAATATATTTGAAATTTTAAGAGAAGAACATGATAATATCAGTAAATTTGTAGATGAATTTGAAACTATGGCAATAGATTTGATGGAAAAAAATGAAATATCTATTGAAGAATATACAAAAGCTATAGAATTTATTCGTGTATATGCAGATAAAACTCATCATCAAAAAGAAGAAGAACTTTTATTCAAAGCTATGCTTGAAACGAAAGATGAGATGGCAAATAATTTAGTAAATCATGGTATGATTGTAGAACATAATTTAGCTAGATTATATGTATGGGAATTGGAAAATGCGTTGAAAGCGTATCAGAAAGAGCCTACAGTAAAATTAAAATTGGCGATAGTTACAAATACAATGTCTTATGTTTATCTACTTCGTAGACATATAGATAAGGAAAATAGAGTGGCTTATCCTTATGGTGAACGTTTATTATCTAAAGAAGTAATAGAAAAATTAAATGAGCAAGCAAAAAATTATATGAAATAATAAAAAAGCCTATTATGATGATTTAAAATTTATTTAAATTATTATAGTAGGTTTTTTCATTTTTTTATTGACATGAAGTTAAGTTTAACAGTTAATATATAATGTAGATAGAAGACAAAGGAGCTAGATTATGAATAATATATTGTATTTAGAATGTTATGCTGGTATTAGTGGAGATATGTTTGTAGCTTCGTTATTAGACTTAGGCGTAGATAAAGATTATTTAATGGAAAATTTACAAACACTACCACTAGATGGTTATAAAATAGAAATTAGCCGTGTAAAGAAAATGGCACTTGATGCTTGTGATTTTAATGTAATTTTGGATATAGATAATCATGACCATGATATGAATTACTTACATAATGAACATCATGAGGCTCATCACCATAATCATAGTCATGAACATCATCATCACCATGAACATCGTGGTTTAAAAGAAATCGTAGAAATAATTAATAAATCACAAATAACAGATAGAGCAAAAGAAATTGCAATAAGAATTTTTAATATTATTGCTAATGCTGAAGCAAAAGCTCATGGTGCAAGTATTGATGAAGTTCATTTCCATGAAGTAGGGGCAGTGGATTCTATTGTCGATATAGTAGCTGCTGCTGTATGTATAGATAAATTGGATATAGATAGAGTTGTTTGTCCAAAGATATATGAAGGTCAAGGCTTTGTGCGTTGTCAACATGGTCAAATTCCTATTCCTGTGCCAGCTGTAGTAAATATTGCTATAGAACATGGTTTAAGATTACATTATACACAGACAAAAGGGGAATTAATTACTCCAACAGGGGCTGCTATTATTGCAGGTATTCAAACAGAAGATAAATTGCCAGAAGAATTTATTATAAAGAAAATTGGTATAGGCGCAGGGAAAAGAAAATATGATATACCAAATGTAGTTCGTGCTATGATGATTGAAGTTAAATAAAAAAATAAGAGACTTTATAAATGATAAAAAATTTATAGAGTCTCTTTTTATTTATGAATTAAAATTTTATATTTAGATAACAAAAAAAGCCTTAGCTATTGCTAAGGCTCTGATTTCAAAGTGGTGCGTCCAGCAGGATTCGAACCTGCGACCGCACGCTTAGAAGGCGTGTGCTCTATCCAGCTGAGCTATGGGCGCGTTCCTTGAGAACATTTAATATTATATCTATATATTACGTGTTTGTCAACAACTTTTTTAAAATTTTTTTAAATTAATTTGTTAAGCTACGTACAGGTGCAGGAATACGACCACCACGAGCAATAAATGCATCAGAACTATATTCACTGCGAACTTTAATAATAGGGCAATGACCGAGTAAACCACCAAAGTTAACAGTATCGCCAACTTTTTTACCAGGAACAGGAATAACACGAACGGCAGTAGTTTTATTATTAATCATACCGATAGCAGCTTCATCTGCGATGATACCAGAGATTGTAGCAGCTGGAGTATCTCCTGCGATAGCGATCATATCAAGACCTACAGAGCAAACGCATGTCATAGCTTCTAATTTTTCAATGGAAAGACTTCCACAGCTTACAGCATCAATCATACCAGCGTCTTCACTTACTGGAATGAAAGCACCACTTAAACCACCAACGTGAGAGGAAGCCATTAAGCCACCTTTTTTTACAGCGTCATTTAATAAAGCAAGAGCTGCTGTTGTACCTGGAGCACCACAAGATTCAAGACCCATTTCTTCTAAGATATGAGCAACACTATCACCAACAGCAGGAGTTGGTGCTAAGGATAAATCGATAATACCAAATTGTACGCCAAGACGACGAGAAGCTTCTTTAGCTACTAATTGACCTACACGAGTGATTTTGAATGCAGTCTTTTTAATTGTTTCAGCAACTTGTGTAAAATCTGCACCTTTTAAATCTTCAAGAGCATGTTTTACAACACCAGGGCCACTTACGCCAACGCTTACTACTTTTTCAGCTTCACTAACACCATGGAAAGCACCAGCCATAAATGGATTATCTCCAGGAGCATTAGAGAAGATAACGAGTTTAGCACAACCAATAGCTTCACGGTCGCGAGTAAGTTCAGCAGTGCGTTTTACTACTTCGCCCATTTCACGAACGCAGTCCATATTGATACCTGCTTTTGTAGAACCTAGATTTACAGAAGAGCAAACTAAGTCTGTAGTAGCTAAAGCTTGTGGAATGGAATTGATGAGAATTCTATCACCATTTGTATAACCTTTTTCAACAAGAGCAGAAAAACCGCCGATGAAATCAATACCAATTTCTTTAGCAGCTCTATCCATTGCTTCAGCAACAGGAACGTAAGTATCTGTCTTGCAGGCTTCAGCAGCAATAGCAATAGGAGTTACAGAAACACGTTTATTAATAATGGGAATACCATATTCACTAGAAATATCTTCACCGGTTTTTACTAAGAATTCACCAGATTTTGTGATTTTCTCATAAACATTATCACAAAATTGTTTTAAATTAGGGTGAGCACAATCACGAAGACTAAGTCCTAATGTAATCGTACGAACATCTAATTTATTTTCTGTTATCATACGATTAGTTTCTAAAATATCATTAATAGTAATCACAAAAGTTCCTCCTAAATTCTTTAGTTAATTAATAAAGAATATTTAAAATTAGCCGATTGTATGCATAGCATTGAAGATATCTTCATGTTGAGCTTTGATATCTACGTTAAGCTGAGCACCTTTTTCTTTGAGGAGTTTTTGTAAATCTTGTAATTTAATGTTTTTGTCAGTCATTTCAGCAATTAGAACCATATTGAAAAAGCCATTCATAATATTTTGGTTGATGCTGATAATATTTACTTTGTTTTCAGCAAGAACATTACTTACAGTGGCAATAATGCCTACACGGTCTTTTCCGATAACAGTTATAACGAGTTTCATTTATACTTCCCCTTATTAATTTTATAGAGTTACTAAATTATTGTAACAGTGTTATTATATCATTAATAGTAGTAGCTTGCATTAGTTTTTGCTAAAAATACATTGTACATATATAATAATATAAGTATTATTTTAGGATATTGTGTTTTTTAATGAAAATGATAAAAATTAGAGATAAGAGGAGTTTTTTATGAAAGTTTTATTGACAGCGATAAATGCAAAATATATACATTCGTCATTAGCAATTCGCTATATATACAAAAATTGTCAAGATTTATCTTGTGATATAGAGATGCTAGAAGTATCTATAAATAATCATTTAATTGATATTGCTAATCAGATATTTGATGCTAGACCAGATATATTGGGAATTTCTTGTTATATCTGGAATATTGAATTAGTGAAACAATTATTGCCACTTGTGCATAGATTATTGCCAAATTGTAAGATTATCTGTGGCGGGCCAGAAGTTTCATATGCTACAAAAGAATTTATGCAGGATTTTCCTATGGTGGATTTTGTAGTGCGTGGCGAAGGTGAAAAAGCTTTTCATGATTTATTGCAGGCTTTATTAGATGAAAAAAATAATGAAGAAATAAAAATTGCTGGCATAGCAAAGAGAAATAGTGATGATACTATTGATGAGAATATTGCAGTTACAGTAAGTGATTTAGATGAAATAATTTTCCCTTATGATGATAATGATATCGAAAATTTAAAGGATAAGATAATTTATTATGAAAGTTCAAGAGGTTGTCCTTATTCTTGTAAATATTGCCTATCTTGTGCGACTAAAGGCGTAAGATATCGCTCTTTAGATAAAGTTTTTGCCGAATTAAGTTATTTTATCAAACACAATGTTCGTCAGGTAAAATTTGTAGATAGAACTTTTAATGCAGATAAAAAGCATTATTTACCGATTTTGGAATTTATTGCTAAACAAGATTGCAGGACTAATTTCCATTTTGAAATAGTAGCTCACCATATTGATGATGAAATCAAGGCTGTACTTAAGAAAATGCCAAAGGGGAGAGTACAATTTGAAATAGGTATTCAATCTACGAATTTAAAAACTCTAGGTCAGATAAGTAGAGCAAATCCATGGGAAGAAATGACAAATAATATAAAATCTATCATGGCTTATGGAAATATTCATCTGCATGTGGATTTGATTATTGGTCTTCCTTATGAAGATATTACTTCTTTTGCAAAATCTTTTAATGATGTGTATTTATTGCAAGCTGATATGCTTCAAGTGGGCTTTTTAAAATTATTAAAAGGTGCAGCAATGAATGATTTAATACAAGAGCATGATTATGTATATATGCCACAAGCACCATATCAAGTAATAAGCAATAAATATATGGATTATGCCATTATGCGAAAATTACAGATTTTTGTAGATGTATTGGAACTGTATTATAATGCTGGCCGTTTTAAATATACGATTATTAATTTAATTAAACAGTACAATCAAGATGCCTACACATTTTTTGCTGATTTTGCTCAATATTGGCAAGCTAAAAAATTGCATTTAGCACCACATGCTCCTAAGAATTTATATGTATTTTTATATGATTTTATTGAGCAAAATTCTAAAATAAAAGATAAAGAATATATTTATAATGTATTGAAATTCGACGCTTTATTGACAGATAAAGGTAAGATAAAAATAGATATGTTGCCATGGAAAGAAGTAGATAAAAAAGTAACAGATGATTTCTATATGAGTGAGAAAGCATTAGCTTATATTAATAATTATCAATTTAAATCATGGCGCGATTTGAAAAAGAAATTTTCGATAGAAGTTTTTGCCTATGATATGAATGAAGCGAAATCATGTCAAATAAAAGCAAAAGAAAATGCAATGATTTTTGCCTATGAAGATGGTGGAGTATTTTATCAAGAAATAAAACAAGGAGATATAAATTTATAATGATATATTATGCTTTTTCCGATTATTTAAAACAGCGTTATGGCGAGAAAGTTTATAAATTGCCTATAGGTTTACCGCTTACTTGCCCTAATCGTGATGGTTCATGTGGAAAATTTGGCTGTACTTTTTGCGGTAGTATCGGTGCAGGTTATGAAAATTTGCCACCAGAATTATCTGTAACAGAGCAAATTCGCATGAATAAGGCTCATATAGTGCCTAAGTATAAGGCGAAAAAATTCATACCGTATTTTCAAAATTTCAGTAATACGTATATGCCACCAGAGCAATTAGAAAAATATGTATTAGAAGCATGTGCTAGTGATGATATAGTGGCTATTTATATAGCGACAAGACCAGATTGCATAAATGATGTTTATTTAGAAATCTTAGCTAGAATTGCTAAAGAAAAAAATATTGATATTTGCGTAGAACTAGGTTTACAAACGATAAATTATAAGACTTTAGAAAAAATAAATCGCGGTCATGGTTTGGCAGAATATATTGATGCAGTATTGCGTATAAAGCGTTATGGTTTATTATGTTGTACTCATGTAATTTTAGATTTACCATGGGACGATGATAAAGATATGATTGAAACTGCTAGAGTGATTTCTGCACTTGGCGTTGATCAGGTGAAATTACATGCACTTTATATCGTAAAAAATACGAAAATGGCTCAGCAATATGAAAATAAAGAAATTGAAATTATCTCCTGTGAGCATTATAAACAAAGAGTAATTGATTTCTTAGAACATTTATCTCCAAATATTGTTTTACAGCGATTAATTGGTAGAGCACCAGCTGAAAATACTTTATTTAGTAATTGGCAGACAGGCTGGTGGAAAATTCGCGATGAAATTGTAAAAGAAATGGAAGAAAAAAATCTTTATCAAGGTCGTCTATGTAATTATTTAAATGGCAGTGCTGTACAAAAATTTTTAGTCAAAGAATGATGTAGGGATTTTGATTTTATGGAAATCATTTATAAAGATGAAAAAGATTTTACGAAAGAAAATATATTAGAATTATTTTTATCTGTTGATTGGCAATTATCAGCTAGTAATCCTGATAAATTATATACAGCATTAATTAATTTACCAACGGTATTCACTGCATGGGAGAATAATAAATTAGTAGGCTTAGCTAGAGCTTTAGATGATGGCATACTTACAGCATATATTCA
>Glacier_p1__coassemble_976_pt1 | contig 14682 bp, 10 predicted proteins | sample Glacier_p1__metabat2_high_PE_039 | metagenome-assembled genome bin Glacier_p1 | reverse complement strand
AATCTTCATTAGCTTTTGATACGATATATGCCGAAGGTCAACGTCGTTATGTAGAATCTTTATCTGCATATGCTAGACAATTTTTGGGGCAGATGGATAAACCAGATGTCGATTATATAGAAGGATTATCGCCTGCTATATCTATTGACCAAAAGACAACAAGTCATAATCCTCGTTCTACAGTGGGAACAGTTACCGAGATTTATGATTATTTGCGTTTATTATTCGCTAGAGTGGGAAAACCTCATTGTCCCAAATGTGGTAAACCTATTACTCAACAGACAGTAGACCAAATGGTGGATAATATCATGAGTTTGCCAGAACGCAGTAAATTATTGATCATGGCACAAATCATTCGTGGGAAAAAAGGCGAACATAAAAAAGTATTGGAACAAATTCGCAAAGAAGGTTATGTGCGTGTACGCATTGATGGCGGAGTTATAGATATTAATGAAGAAATTAATCTAGAAAAAAATAAAAAACATACGATTGAAGTTGTAATCGACCGCTTGATTGTGCGTGAAGGCATTGAACAACGTTTAGCAGATTCACTTGAAACTGCTTTAGATATAGGCGAAGGAATTGTCTATGTACAAGTAGTTGATGGTGAATTATTGATGTTTAGTCAAAATTTTGCTTGTATAGATTGTGGTATCAGTCTGCCAGAGATTGCTCCGCGTATGTTTTCTTTCAATAGTCCATATGGGGCTTGCCCTGAATGTAGTGGACTTGGCAGTCATCAACAATTTGATATTGATTTAGTAATGCCTAATAAAAATTTAAGCCCAGCAGAAGGTTTATTTGCACCATTATCTAAAAATCCAGCTTCTTATGCTATGGTACAGATTGAAGCTGTATTAAAAAAATATGGTTATACTTTAAATACTCCATGGAATGAAATCGATAAAAATATTCAAGAGTATTTGATAAATGGTTCAGGTGAAGAAAGATTTAATTATTCGTATGTGAATATGTATGATGAATATAAAGAGTATTTTTCACCATTTGAAGGTGTAATGCCTATGCTTGAGCGTCGTTATAAAGAGACTAATTCAGATATAATGAGAGAATCATATGAAGCATATATGAGCACTACACCATGCCCAAAATGTAAAGGGGCAAGGTTAAAACCAGAAGTATTGTCCATCACTATTGGCGATAAAAATATAAAACAAGTAACAGATATGACTATCGCTGAAGCTAGTGAATTTTTTAAAAATCTTAAATTCACTGAGCGTGAAGAAATCATTGCTAAACAGATTATGAAAGAACTTCATGCTAGATTAGGTTTTTTACTAGATGTAGGGTTAGAATATTTGACATTATCTAGAGCAGCAGGTACTTTATCTGGTGGGGAAGCTCAGCGTATTCGCTTAGCTACACAGATTGGTTCAGGTTTAGTTGGCGTATTATATATTTTAGATGAACCTAGTATAGGACTTCATCAAAGAGATAATAATAGGTTGTTAGCTACATTAAAACATCTTCGCGATTTAGGAAATACTTTGATTGTGGTAGAACATGATGAAGATACTATGTATGCAGCAGATTGTATTATTGACATAGGGCCAAAAGCAGGAGCTGGTGGCGGTGAAGTAGTAGCTCAAGGAACTGTTGAAGAAATCAAGCAAAATTTAAATTCAATAACAGGGCAATATTTAAGTCGTAGAAAATATATACCAGTACCAAAAGAGCGAAGAAAAGGCAATGGTAATTTTATCGAAGTTGTCGGTGCTAAAGAAAATAATTTAAAAAATATAAATGTAAAATTTCCATTAGGTGTATTTACTGTAGTAACAGGTGTTTCTGGTTCTGGAAAATCTACTTTGGTAAATGAAATATTGTATAAAGGTTTAGCAAGTAAATTATATACAATAAAAGGAAAACCAGGTAAACATAAAGAGATAAAAGGCATTGAAAATATAGATAAAATCATCAATATTGACCAATCGCCAATAGGAAGAACACCTCGCTCTAATCCTGCGACATATACAGGTGTATTTGATAGCATTCGTGAATTATTCAGTCAAACTAATGAAGCGAAGATAAGAGGATATAAACCTGGTCGTTTTAGTTTTAACGTTAAAGGTGGACGTTGTGAAGCTTGTCATGGTGATGGCATTATAAAAATCGAAATGCACTTTTTACCAGATGTATATGTTCCATGCGAAGTTTGTAAGGGAGCGAGATATAATCGTGAAACTTTAGAAGTAAAATATAAAGGGAAAACTATATCTGATGTACTCAATATGACAGTTGATGAAGGCTGTGTATTTTTTGAAAATATACCTAAAATTTATCGCTATATGAAAGTATTACAAGATGTAGGACTTGGTTATATTCAATTGGGACAGCCAGCGACAACATTATCTGGCGGTGAAGCACAGCGTGTAAAATTAGCTTCTGAATTAGCTAGAAGAAGTACAGGAAAGACTCTTTATATTTTAGATGAACCGACAACAGGACTGCATACAGCAGATATTCATCAACTTTTAGATGTATTACAGCGATTAGTTGATGGTGGAGATACTGTAGTTGTCATTGAACATAATCTTGATGTGATTAAGACAGCAGATTATTTGATTGATTTAGGCCCAGAAGGTGGCAATCGCGGTGGTACTATTGTAGCCAAAGGAACACCAGAAGATATAACGAAAGTGAAAGCTTCATACACAGGGCAATTTTTAAAACCTTTACTTGAAGAAGGAAAAAGATTAAATAAACGAGATGCATAAAAATAAAGACCTTAAGCCAAATGATATGCACCCAAAATATTGGATATATTAATTAAGTTACTAATTGAGACTTAGTTCTGTATTCTACAGGGCTAAGTCCTTTTAGCTTTATCTTTATCCGTTTTGTATTATAATATTTTATATAAGAGTTTAACTCTTTTTTAAATTTTTTTTAATAGAATAATTCGCTTTTTAATAAATCAAAGAAATTTTCTATTATGGCATTATCTAAGCAATTGCCTTTTCGTCTCATGCTTTAGATAATGCCTTTTTCTTTTAATAATTCTTAATATCTTTTATTCTGATATTACTATTTATGAGCTGGAGGTAACATTGTTCCTATTATTTCGTTTATCTTTTTTGTTATTTCTTTATTATTTTTATGTCTAATTTTTAGAATGTAGTTTATCATAATTTAAGGTTTTTATTTTAAATTTATTTTTTTGCATAGAAACATGCTGTTTTATAAGTTAATTCTGTAGATGTAAAAGTTCTAATTTTCTTTATATCTACAGTTTTATTGAAGCCTGTGACACCTGTATTTTTTAAATGTTTTAAGCTATCAAAAGGAGTAGGAAATGTTAAAATATATTCTTTGTTTAGTGTATATATTTTAGGAAAGTATTTGTTTAGTAAAAAATAGATATCATTAAAGGATAAATAATTTAAAGAAATTCCAAAATGCTTTTTTATCTCTAAAAGATTATCTTTAATATATAGTGAAAAAGCAAGTTCATTAGTATTTTTAGAAATAAGATATAATAATTTTTCTAAATCATTAATCCATTGAAATACAGAACTAGAAACGATTATATCGACGTTGGGAATATTTAGATTTTCAATATTGCCTTTAATAAATTTTTCATAATTAATATCTGTTAAGTAAGTAGTAGTATCAAACATATCATTTAAAATTATTAAAGATGGATTATAAGAATTAATAAATAATTTAGTGAAAATACCAGTACCGCAACCAATTTCAAACATACTAGAGTATTTACTAGTAGAGTTTATTTTTAAAAGAGATAATAAATCATTAGCTAGTTCTTTTTGGACTAAAGCATTTTGATTATAAGTAATATATTTATTATTAAAATTCATGAATATGTTCCCCCATAAAATATTGCCAATTATTTATTTTATGCCATAAATAATGTCCTGTTGATAATTTATACACAGGAATATTTTTTTTTATAAATAATTTTTTTTGTTTATATGCAGGAATAATTTTGTCTTTATCACCAATAAAGGCTTTAGTAAAAATAAATGGTAAATCCTGATAATTATCTTTAAAGTATTGTAGTTCCATTTTTATGGAGAAAAAATCTTTTTCAGGTATTTTAAAATTGGAATCAATATCCATATTTTTATAAAACATTAATAAGGTTTGAGGAGTTAATGTTTTTAGTGTAAAATCTAGCATTTTGAGATTTATACCATAATTGCCGAGAATACAATTATGACCATTTAGAGCTATTATTTCCTTACAAGATAATTTAGTTTCAATTAAGTATTTGGTTAAATAATAACAACCAAAAGACCAACCAATAGCAATAATTTCTTCATAGTTATCTGGATTTATTTGAACTTTATAAGGAAAATTTAAAACTTTTAATTCATAATTAGGAGGTATTTTTAAATGTTGTACTACATGATTATCCATTCCCCAGCCATTAAAGAATAATATTAGTTTCATGATATTGACTCCTTTTTAAAGTAATTTAATTAATTCAGTAATGACAAAGTGCAAATCTTCTTGTGTATGACTAGCTGATATGGCAAGACGCAATCGGCTTTGGTTTTGTGGGACTGTCGGTGGACGGATAGCAGATAAAATAATATGTTTTTCATAGAGTTTTTGAGCTATTTGCAGAGCTTTTTCATTGCTATGCACAATAATAGGCACGATAGGAGTCGTTAAGTTTATATCTATATTATTTTGTTGGAATAAATCTTGTACATAGGAAATATTATCGTATAATTTATCAACTAAGCTATTATCGTTAGCAATTAAGGATAAGGCTTCAAGGCTACTTGCTATATCTGCTGGTGTCAATGCTGTAGAAAAAATGTAACTGCGAGCCTTATTGATGAGATATTCAATAAGAATTTTTTTGCCAGCGACAAAGCCACCTTCAGAAGCGAGGGCTTTGCTTAAAGTGCCTAACTGAATATCAATTTTTCCTTGTAGGTGAAAATGTTCTACACTGCCATGACCTTTGCCCAAGACTCCTGTAGCATGAGCATCATCAACCATAGTTAAAGCATTGTATTTATGTGCTAAATAGGCTATTTCATCTAAAGGAGCAATATCTCCGTCCATGCTAAATACGCTATCAGTAACGATTAATTTCGTATGAGAATATGGTAAATTTTTTAATATATTTTCTAAATCTGCCATATTTTTATGACGATAAATTAATGTTTTAGCTTTGCTGAGTCGACAGCCATCAATTATACTTGCGTGATTTAATTCGTCGCTGATAATGTAATCATTATTATTAGTCAATGCACTGATAGTGCCAACATTAGCCATATAGCCAGTATTAAAGACCAATGCTTTTTCTGTAGATTTAAATTCAGCAAGTGCTTGTTCTAATTTGGCAAATAAAATATGAGAGCCAGATATCAAACGTGAGCCACCAGAGCCTGTGCCGTATTTTTCGATAGCATCAATAGCAGCTTTTTTCACTTGTGGGTGATGTGTAAGCCCTAAATAATTATTAGAAGCCATCATCAAAAATTCTTCATTATCTTTTAGAACTTTAGTGGCAGAAATGGGAATATAAGTTATAGGTTTTCGATATAATTGCTGTTGATGTAAAATTTCTATTTCAGTTAAATATTTATTTAAATTATCTTGCATGATAAACTCCATTTTGATTTATAAATTAATATCTACAAGTACGGGCTGTCTTTCAAGATAATTTTGCAAAGCTGTGATATCTACAGGTGTTTTTACAAAAAATACTCGACCACCTTGACTGCTATGTAGTGGTTTCATTTTAGTAATGCGGTGATAAATATTATTGGCAGATACATAACCGATAATATAATTAGGGTCATCAGACCAACATAATTCTCCTACGATATTTGGTGCGGATAAAACTTTACTAGCTAAGACGAGAGCTTCTTGTACATGATTGTCTGTATAGCCTAATTCATCAAAATGTTTTTTTGCTTGTAGTGTATCTTTGAAATCCATGCGACTGACGCGAATTCCTCTCATGCCTGTATTATCCAAGCGTTTTCCAGTAGTGGCATCAATTAAAATAGCACCACGCATATTTTCTTGTAGTGATAATAAAGATGACATAGCACTATCTATGGCTATTTTAGAAATACCAGCATTAGCTAAGAATTCATGGGCATTTTTATGTCCATCACTTACATTAATAGCCGTATACGTTTCCATCTTAAGCATAGGAATAGTTATGATATCTTTGGGTTTAACTTCTTCAATAGTAAGGCGGATAAAATCTGCTCTGCCTTTTTCATGAGTTAAAGCTCGTTGAATTAAATTTTCTGTGATTGTAGTTAAATCTTGTGTTGTAATCAAACGTTCAGCACCGGAAATATGATGACCACCATGTTCATGAGCTCCACCTTGAGCTGAACGCATACGAATACTATAGAGCATAAATATTATCTCCTTTTATGAATTATTTTCTTTAAGATATTTACTAAAATAGGGGAAGCTATAGCAGTGAAGATAAGTCCAGGAATGGTAAATAAAATCATGGAAAATGTCAAAGCACCAAGATTGCCTAGAAAGAAAAATAGACTAAATCTAGCGATGAGTGAAGCGATAGGGCCAGCGAAAATTATCATATAAAGATGATTTTGAGCTAAATATAAAAGTAGACCAACGATTAGACGAAATTGCATGGCAATAGCTACATTTAATATATTTTGTGTACCTAAAGCTAAACAGATTACACTAGATAGAATGCCACTGATGATATATTTTTTAAAACCAAAGACACTACAAATAGCTACAGCTAGTGGAGCGGATAATTGAAATTCAATGCCAGGAATGATATTAGGAATTTTGATTGAGCCTAATATAGAAATCATGGCAACTAAAATAGCGATTTCACAAAGTGTAGAAGTTTTATATCTCATATTGTCAACCTTTCTATAATTTTAGTTAACATTTTAAAGAAAGATGAGATATTTGTCAAATAAAAAAACAGATATAGATTTCATAAGAAAAATATATCTGTAGATTAGTTTTGTTTAATTAAAGATTTTTTTTAGTTTTGTAAAAGGAATGGTCAATAATCCTAGGGCAAATAAAACAGTGAATAGACCGATTAAAGATAAGATAGTAGGTATTTCTTGATAAAAGAAAATACCAAAGAGCATAGCAGCTATAGGTTCACCAGAGGCTAAAATGGCAACTTTGCCAGCTTCGACATAATTTAAAGCTACAGTAAAGCAAATATATGGCAATACAGAAGTAAGCAAAGAATGTAATAATAAAAATCCGCTCATAGGCGCTGGGTCAATTTGAATGATTTCCCAAACTTTTAACCAATCCGTAAAAGGCAGTAAAGCTATGCCAACAGCCATTAAGCTATAAATTGTAACTGTGAAAGAATGATAGCCTTTGAGCATGGCTATTTTGGAGAATATACTATATGTACCATAGAAAAATGCACCTAAAGTGCCAATGATAATACCGATGGTAGTCCATTTCATAGCACCGACTTCTTCTAAGACGCCACTAGATAATATACAACCAATTAAAGCCAAAATAGCACAAACGGTTTTTTGCAAAGTGAGTTTTTCTTTGAATAAAATACTAGCCAAAATCAATACAAATATAGGGGCAAGGCTCAATAAAACAGCAGATAAGGATAAGGTCAATTCATTTATGGCGAAGTTATAACAAAGATTTAGACCTAACATACTAAAAATACCAGCACAAATAAAAATCCATAAATCCTTTAATTTGATTTTGAGTAATTTTTTGTCTAAGCATAGTAAACCGGCAATAATAATGATAATAGCAACAATGATGCGAGTTTCGACAATAGAAACACTATTTAGACCTAATTCGCTAAGTTTTCGGACAAAAATCCCCGCAGAACCCCACATTATGCCCGACAAAATGGGAAAAATTTGAATCCATTGCTTCAATTTCATAAAATAACGCTCCTAAAATAAATTTCATATTTTAAGATTATACTATGTTAATATTTGACTAACAATATATTGACTTTAAAGGAATAAATTAATGAAATGTAACCATAAAAAAAAGAGCTTATTAAAGATTTTTCAATCCATAATAAGCTCCACAAAAATTATACATTAGATTAAGATTTGATTAATATATAGGTTTTGATTTGAAGACATAAGTGTATTTATGTCAGAGGTATAATAATAGCCTACAATATATTATTAATATTATTGTAAACTATGTGCGCTGTGATAAGATGCTTCTTCTTCGTCATCTCTTTTAGTGATAAGTCTATAAGTGATGAGATTTGCTAAGAAGCCTAAATAAATAATCCCTAAAGTTAAAGCAGTAATTGTTGGATTATTTATATAAAGGGAAAGAATAAAACTTGCAATAGCTACTAATAAAGCACGAATAATAAGAACAGTTTTCATAATGAAATTCCTCCTGATTTTAAAAAATATATATAAAATGTTGTATAATTTTTTTCGTGAAAATTTATTTCGGTTATTATTATAACGCTTTATAATCAAGAGTCAATGAATTTGAAGAAAGTTTATATCTTAAAATTGTTGTCAAATATAGCTATTTTCAAAAAATTTTTTAATATGTAAAAATAGGCGTATTATTTGCGCAAAAAGATAGAATTTAATATTATAATAAAGATTATAAGTATAAAAAATAATTTATGGTGATAGATTATGAGTAATTTTGATTTTTTAAAAGAAAAATTTCCAGTATTAGCAAATTTAGGCAATTTAGCAGAAAAATATTTATATACAGACCCTAATTCTTGTTTGATTAAATTAGGCATGATAGGGGAAACTGTTGTAAATTTAATTTTTGAATATGATAATATAAAAAAACCGACAGAAGATAAAGCGGTAAATCGTATAAATATTTTAATTCGTGAAGGTTATATTGATGAACAACTTAAAAATATTTTACATGCTTTGCGTAAAGCAAGAAATAAAGCTGTTCATGAAAATTATGAAAAGCCTTGTGGTCTTTTATTAGAATTTGCCTATGTGCTTAGTGAGTGGTTTATGCAAACTTATGGAGATTATAGATATGAACATAAACCATTTATTTTGCCTAAAAAAGAAGATATTTATTATACAAATATTGAAGAAAACGAATTACAGCAATTAACACAATCTGCATTGCAAACAGCTTCTAAAGCAAAAGTTATTAAAAGAGATAAACGTTTGAATTTAATAAAATCGGCAACAGATAGATTAAATTTAACAGAAGAACAGACAAGATATATCATTGATGCACAACTAAGAGAAGCTGGATGGCAAGTAGATACAAGAAATATTCGCTATAGCAAAGGCTCAAGACCACAGAAAAATGTAAATATGGCAATAGCAGAATGGCCTACAATGACAGATAAAAAAACTACAGGTCATGTAGATTATGCGTTATTTATTGGTTTAAAACTTGTAGCAGTAGTAGAAGCTAAAAGTATAGATAAAGATATTTTATCTGTAATGGATTATCAAGCAAAAGAATATGCTAGTCAAATTATAATTGATGAAAAATATTTAATTGGTCAATATGGTGAGTATAAAGTTCCTTTTGTATTTGCGACAAATGGTAGACCGTATTTAAAACAGATAGAAACAGCTTCGGGTATTTGGTTTAGAGATTTACGCAGTAGTTTAAATTATCCTGTAGCTTTGAGAGGTTTTAAATCTCCAGAAGGACTTAAAGAATTATTGCAATTAGACATAGAAAAAGTAAATAGTGAATTAACAAATTATAATCAAGGCTTTTTAGTAGATAAACAAGGTTTGAATTTGAGATATTATCAAGTAAATGCGATAAAAGCAACTGTTGATGCTATAGTAGCAGGCAAGAAAAATATTTTATTAGCTATGGCTACAGGTACAGGAAAGACTCGCACTATTTTAGGCATGATATATCTATTTTTAAAGACAAAGAGATTTCATCGCATATTATTTTTAGTGGATAGAACGAGTCTAGGTGAGCAAGCTTATGAAACTTTTCGTGAAGTAAAGCTTGAAGAATTGATGACTTTAGATGAAATCTATAATATAAAAGGGTTAAATAATAAACAGATAGATAGAGAGACTAAAATACAGATAGCAACTGTACAAAGTATGGTTAAAAGATTGTTGTATCAAAATGATGAAGATGGTGAAAAATATAATAAAATGCCGTCTGTTAGCGATTTTGATTTAATCATTGTAGACGAAGCTCATAGAGGTTATATCTTGGATAGACAAATGAGCGAAGAAGAACTTTTGTATAATAATCAACAGGATTATATCAGTAAATATCGCTATGTCATTGAATATTTTGATGCCGTAAAAATAGGGCTTACAGCTACACCAGCATTGCATACTACAGAAGTTTTCGGCGAACCAGTATTTACTTATTCTTATCGTGAAGCTGTCAATGATAGATTTCTAGTAGACCATGATGTACCGCACAATATTCGTACAAGATTATACAATGAAGGTATAGTCTATCATAAAGGCGATAATATGTTACTTTATGATACAGCTACAAAAGAGGTAACAAATGTAGCTTGCTTAGAAGATGAAGTTCATATCGAAGTGGATAAATTCAATCGTGAAGTAATCACCGAAGATTTTAACCGCAAAGTCTTAATCGAAATCATAGAGAGTATCAGTAGAAAAAATAATCAAAAAGATGAAGATAAGCAGGGAAAAGTATTAATTTTCGCTGTTGACGATAATCATGCAGATTTAATCGTAAAAATCTTAAAAGAAATTTGCCCTGATTATAATATTCCTAGTGATACAATTATCAAAATCACTGCTAGTGCAGGTCAAGGAAATAAAGACCGTATTTTAGAATATATACGTCGTTTTAAAAATGAAAAAGATCCTTCCATTGTTGTTACTGTAGATTTATTGACTACAGGTGTTGATGTGCCGAAGATAGATACTCTAGTATTTTTACGTAGAGTGAAATCTCGTATTTTATTTGAACAGATGTTAGGCAGGGCAACTCGTCTATGTCCGCAAATTGATAAGACTTGTTTTGAGATTTATGATCCTGTAGGTGTATATGAAGCTTTAGACAGTGTAAATACTATGAAACCTGTCGTGGTAAATCCTAATATCAGCATAGGAGATATCATCAATAAAATAAAAGAAGATAATGGCATATATACAGCAGATGAACTGAAATATAAACAAAATCAATTAGAGCAATTAGTCGGTAAATTAAATCGTAAACAGCAATCTATGAGCGATAAAAAGAAAAAAGATTTCAAAACAATGACAGGTAAATCAACAACTGATTTTATTGACGAATTAAGAGCTTTGCCAGTAGAAAAAATTAGCTCTTATATACAAGAGCATGAAAGCTATTTTACTTTTTTACAAGAAAAAGATGCTTGTCATGGCAAGACTCGCATTATTTATGAGGGTGAAGATGAAGTAGTATCTCATACTAGAGATTATGGAAATACGCAAAAACCACAAGATTATATAGAGAGCTTCACTCAATATTTAAAAGATAATATGAATGAAATAATAGCTTTGAAATTAATCTGTACAAAACCTAGCGATTTAAAACGTGAAGATTTAAAAAGATTATGCTTAAAACTAGATAGTAATGGTTTTAGTCAAACACATTTAAATACAGCTTTAAACCAAATGACTAATCAAGAGATAACAGCAGATATCATCAGCATAATTCGTCAATGTATACTTGGCAGTGCTAGAGTTAGTCATGAAGAACGTATAAAAAAGGCTATGGAAAAATTGAAAGCAAATCATTATTTTTCTGTAAGTGAAGAAACTTTCTTGAAAAGCATAGAGAAATATTTATTGCATGAGTCTGTAATTAATAAAGAAACCTTTGATACCGATACAAGATTTGTAAAAAAAGGTGGTTTTAAAACTATTGATAAAAAATTTGGCGGACATTTAGCGGAAATTATAGTAGAATTAAACCAATATTTATATGAAGATGGAGGAAAAATAGCTTGAATACACAAGAGATAGTAGCAAAACTTTGGAATTTATGTAATGTACTAAGAGATGACGGTATAACTTATCATCAATATGTAACAGAACTCACCTATATTTTATTTTTGAAAATGGCAAAAGAAACAGGTGTAGAAAAAAATATTCCTGAAGCATATCGCTGGGATAATTTAGTAAATAAAAGCGGTATTGAATTAAAAAATTTCTATAAAGAATTATTAGATAAATTAGGCACTAATACTACAGGCAGAATTAGAGAGATTTATCAAGGTTCAGCGACCAACATTGAAGAACCAAAGAATTTAGAAAAAATAATTAAAACTATAGATGAACTTGATTGGTATAGTGCTAAAGAAGAAGGCTTGGGCAATCTTTATGAAGGTTTGCTCGAAAAAAATGCCAATGAGAAAAAATCTGGAGCAGGGCAATATTTTACCCCTCGTGTACTCATTGATGTGATTGTAGAGCTTGTAGCACCACAAGCAGGCGAACGTTGTAATGATCCAGCTTGCGGAACTTTTGGCTTTATGATTTCTGCAAATAATTATGTAAAATCTCAAACTGATGATTATGATGATTTAGATGAAGAACAAAGTGATTTTCAATACAAAGAAGCTTTTACAGGTTGCGAATTAGTACATGATACGCATAGATTAGCTTTGATGAATGCAATGCTTCACGATATTGATGGCGATATCATGCTTGCTGATACATTATCCAATCAAGGAAAAGTATTAAAAGATTTTGATGTAGTGCTTGCCAATCCTCCTTTTGGTACGAAAAAAGGTGGCGAACGTGCAACACGTGATGACTTCACTTATCCTACGAGCAATAAACAGTTGAATTTCTTGCAACATATTTATCGTAGTTTAAAAGCCAATGGCAAAGCTAGAGCAGGTGTTGTACTTCCAGATAATGTATTATTTGCTGACGGTGATGGCGAAAAAATCCGTGCTGATTTAATGGATAAATGCAATCTGCATACAATTTTGCGATTACCTACAGGGATTTTCTATGCTCAAGGTGTAAAAACGAATGTATTATTTTTCACACGTGGCAAAACTGATAAAGATAATACAAAAGAAGTGTGGTTCTATGATTTAAGAACGAATATGCCTTCTTTTGGTAAAACAAATCCACTCAAAAAAAGCGATTTTGCCGATTTTATCAAAGCTTATACAGCAGAAGATAGACATAAAATACAAGATGAAAGATTTTCTGTATTTACAAGAGAACAAATTGCCGAAAAAGGCAATAGCCTTGATTTAGGCTTGATAAAAGATGATAGTATCTTAGATTATGAAGACTTGCCAAATCCTATTGATTGCACAGAAGAAATGATTGCAGACTTATCCGAAGCACAAGCCTTGCTTAGTGAAGTTGTAAATGAATTAAAATCCTTAGAAAATGGTGAGGCTTAAAATGGCAAAGAAAAAACAAATAGAGTTAACCATAGAAGAAAAATTGCAAAATGCCTTAGTACCAAAAGAAGAACAACCCTATAAAATACCTAGTAATTGGTGTTGGATTAGATTAGAAAATATAGCAGAATGGGGTTCAGGTGGAACGCCTTCAAGAAAAAGAAAGGAATATTATAATGGAAATATTCCGTGGATAAAAACAGGAGAATTGAATAATGGATATATTTTTAATTCAGAAGAAAAAATAACAGAGTTGGGTTTAAAAAATTCTAGTGCTAAATTATATCCTATAAATACAGTGATTATAGCTATGTACGGAGCTACAATAGGAAAAGTGGGAATTTTATCTATTGAAGCAACAACTAATCAGGCTTGTGCTTGTGCTATAGTATATAAGAATATTTTATTTAAATATGTTTTTCATTATTTAATTTATCAAAAAGAAGCTTTTATAAATAAATCAAAAGGTGGAGCACAACCTAATTTATCTCAAGAAATAATAAAAAAACATGAAATACCTTTACCACCAATAAATGAACAGCAAAGAATAGTAAATAGAATAGAGTCTTTATTTGCTAAATTAGATAGAGCAAAGGAATTAATAGAAAATACTTTAGCTCAATTTGAACAAAATAAAATGGCAATACTGCATAAAGCTTTTATTGGTGAATTAACAGCAAAATGGAGAAAAGAAAATAATATTGATTTATCTAGTTGGGAAAAAATAAAATTGGGTAAAGTATTATTACCAATGCAGACAAAAAAACCAACAGGACAGTTTTTTAGATATATAGATATAGATGCTATTGATAATAAACATCAAATTGTTAAAGCACCTAAGTTAATATTAACAGAAAAAGCACCTAGTAGAGCTAGTAGAGGTGTTGAAACTGGAAATATATTATTTTCAATGGTTAGACCATATTTAAAAAATATAGCACAGATAGACAGTGATTTATCAGATTGTATAGCTTCTACAGGCTTTTATGTTTGTAGATGTAAACCTGAATTAAATTCAAGATTTTTATATTATTTATTTATTTTTGATAAAACAATTGATTATTTAATGCAATTTATGAAAGGTGATAATTCGCCATCAATTAGAAAAGATGATTTATTAAATATGAAAATTGATTTACCTACTATTGAAGAACAACAAGAAATTGTTAATATTTTAGATAATTTATTGGCTAAGTATAATAAAATAAAAAATTTAGAACAGCAATTAGAGAAAATAGAATTACTGAAAAAAGCAATACTAGCAAAAGCTTTTCGTGGTGAGTTGGGCACAAATAATCCTGATGAAGAAAGTGCTGAAAATCTATTAAAAGAGATTTTAGCTGAAAAATAAT
>Glacier_p1__coassemble_418_pt1 | contig 28980 bp, 27 predicted proteins | sample Glacier_p1__metabat2_high_PE_039 | metagenome-assembled genome bin Glacier_p1 | reverse complement strand
AAATAAAATTATTTAAGTTCTACAGTTGCGCCAGCTTCTTCTAATTTAGCTTTTAAAGCTTCAGCATCTTCTTTGGAAGCGCCTTCTTTAACAGGAGCAGGAGCACCGTCAACTAAAGCTTTAGCTTCTTTTAAACCAAGGCCAGTTACTTCACGAACAACTTTGATTACGTTGATTTTTTTGTCGCCAGCGGAAGCAAGAATTACATCGAATTCAGTTTTTTCTTCAGCAGCAGCACCACCAGCTGCAGGAGCAGCAGCTACAGCTACAGGAGCAGCAGCGCTAACACCAAATTTTTCTTCCATAGCTTTTACAAGTTCGGATAATTCAAGAACAGTCATTTCTTCAATGGCTTGCATAATTTCTTCTTTAGTCATTTTTATATTCCTCCAAATTTAAAACATTAATTTCATTTTATTTTTATATTATTTATATAAAGAGAGTCTGCTTATGCAGATTCTTTCTGAGCGCGGATTGCATCAAGCACATATACTGCATTGCGAATAGTACCCTGAAGTACATTGACAACGCCAGAGATAGGAGCTTGCATACTGCCAAGAACTTTCGCGATGAGAACTTCGCGGGATGGTAGGGATGCCAAAGCTTTAACTTCTTCAACATTGATAACTTTACCTTCAACAAAACCAGCTTTAATAGTTAAAACTTCTGTGTTTTCAAGTTTATTTTCTTTGATGAATTCATATATAACTTTAGCTGGAGCTACAGCATCATCAGCGGATACTGCAAGAGCAGTAGTACCGTTAAGAACTGGATCTAAACCTTCTAAGCCAATTTCATTTGCAGCAATACGAACCATTGTATTTTTTACAACATGATAAGTAACACCTGCTTCACGAAGTTTAGCACGAAGTTTCATATCTTGAGCTACAGTTAAACCTCTATAACCTGTTAATACAGCACCTTTTGCAGCGCTAAGTTGTTCTTTAAGACCTGCAACTGCGGCCTGTTTTTCTGGACGAATGTTTGCCATTTACATGACACCCCCTCTCAAATGAGAAATATTTATTACGAAACCAAAAAACGGTCTCTAGTGAGGACCAGAGACCGCAAAGTTTTCATGCCTTGCCAAGTATCTGACCTCGGCAGGCTATATTATGTTACAAATAATGTAACACCTGCTGTCTTAAGTCGCTTTACTAAATGAATATTAAATTATTCAGCTTTAGCAGCTTTAAAGTTTGTGTTTACAGTAACAGCTGGGCCCATAGTTGTGCTAACTGTGATGTTACGCATATACTGACCTTTAGCTGCTGCTGGTTTAACTTTTACTAATGTGTCAAGAAGAACCTGTAAATTTTCAACAAGTTTTACATTGTCGAAAGAAACTTTACCGATTGGCACATGTACGTTACCAGCTTTATCTGTTCTATATTCAACTTTACCTGCTTTAATTTCATTAACAGCTTTTGTTAAATCCATTGTAACAGTACCAAGTTTAGGGTTTGGCATTAAGCCACGAGGACCAAGGATTTTACCTAAACGACCTACAACACCCATCATATCAGGAGTTGCTACTGTAACATCGAAGTCACACCAGCCCTCTTTGATTTTTGCAACGAGTTCATCAGAACCAACAAAGTCAGCTCCAGCAGCTTCTGCTTCAGCAACTTTATCGCCTTTAGCAAAAACTAAAACTCTTTTAGATTTACCAGTACCATGTGGTAATACAACGGCACCGCGAACTTGCTGATCTGCATATTTAGGGTTAACACCTAAACGAACAGCTACATCAACACTTTCATCAAATTTAGCAGTAGCAGTTTTTTTAACTACTTCAATAGCTTCTGCTAAATCATATGCTTTACCAGCTTCAACTAATTTAGCTGCGTCCTGGTATTTTTTACCAAATTTAGCCATTATTAAAATTCTCTCCTTTGTGGTTTTAACGGTATAAGCCTCCCACAGTCAAGTATCTTACATCAACTAATAAAATTAGTCAACGATTTCGATACCCATGCTGCGTGCAGTACCTTCGATCATGCGAGTTGCAGCTTCGATATCTGCAGCATTGAGGTCTTGCATTTTGCTTTCAGCAATTTTCATTGCTTCAGCACGTGGTAATTTAGCCACTTTCTTTTTATTAGGTTCACCAGATGCTTTTTCAATGCCAGCTGCTTTCTTTAATAACACAGCTGCTGGTGGAGTTTTTGTAACAAAAGTAAAGGATCTATCTTCAAAAACTGTAATTTCTACTGGAATAATTAAACCGCCCTGTTTAGCAGTTCTTTCGTTGAATTCTTTAACGAAAGCCATGATATTTACACCAGCCTGACCTAAAGCAGGACCAACTGGAGGAGCAGGAGTAGCTTTACCAGCGAGAACTTGCAATTTTACAAGTTTAACAACTTTTTTTGCCATTGTTATTTACACCTCCTTAGGATTATGGAATATAACTATATGTTATATTTGAATTTGCTGATTTATATTTTTTCTATCTGATCGAAATCTGCTTCAATTGCAGTTTCACGACCAAACATATCAACAACGCCTTTAATCTTACTCTTACTATAATCAATTTCTGTTATAGTTGCAACAAAATTTTCAAAAGCACCAGAAGTAATGTTTACTTGGTCTCCCACTTCAACATCAAGTTCTGTTGGTTTATCCATACCCATTGCTTTTAAAATTCTATTTGCTTCTTCTTCAGTTAATGGAACAGGTTTTGTATTTGAACCTACAAATCCTGTAACGCCTGGTGTATTTCTTACAATATACCAAGAACGTTCATCAACTATCATTTCAAGTAAGACATAACCTGGAAAAATTTTTCTTTCTACTACTTTTTCTTTGCCATTTCTCTTTTCAGTCTCTTTTTCTACAGGCACGATTACATTGAAGATTTTGTCTTCCATGCCCATGGAGTGGATTTTTCTTTCAAGATTGGCTTTTACTTTGTTTTCATAACCGGAATATGTATGTATAACATACCATTTCTTTTCTAATTCCATGCCAAGGGACAAGACATCTCCACCTCCTGTAATTATCGTAAAATGAGATCAAATATACGGGCAAAAACAGTATCACATATCCAAATTAAAGCACAAACAAATGCCACTGCAACGAAAACTACTCCTGTATAAGAAACCAGTTCTCTGCGAGTAGGCCAAACAACTTTTTTTAACTCACTTTTTACACCAGATAAAAATCCTATTATTCCGGATTTTTCCTGATTTACTGGAGTATTTTCATTCTGTGCCATTTCTTCACTTCCTCACACTACTACAAAGGAAAACCTTATTTTGTTTCTCTGTGTAAAGTATGTTTTTTACAGAATTTGCAATACTTTTTCATTTCAATTCTATCAGGATTATTTTTTTTATTTTTATTAGTCTGATAGTTGCGCTGTTTGCATTCAGTGCAGGCTAAAGTAACAGCATTGCGCATCTCATGCACCCCTCTTTACATCATTTAGTATAATATTCGTTCGTCTTATAAACGTCGCCTATATAATTTATCACAATTAAAAACATGTGTCAAATAAATAACACGACTTCAGGCGAAATTGAACTACCAAAAACGCCTGACACTGAAAATATTATCATTTTTCATTGAATATTTATATGGTATATTCAAAGGCTACCAACATAAATAAAGCCCCTATTAAGGGGTTGTTGTTTTAATTGGTGGCGGCGCAGAGATTCGAACTCCGGACACTGCGGGTATGAACCGCATGCTCTAGCCAACTGAGCTACGCCGCCATATTATATTTTCTGGAGCTGATGACCGGGATTGAACCGGTGACCTTATCCTTACCAAGGATACGCTCTACCGACTGAGCTACACCAGCAGAATCGGTTTTGGTTGCGGGGAGAGGACTTGAACCTCTGGCCTTCGGGTTATGAGCCCGACGAGCTACCAACTGCTCCACCCCGCGATTTGGTAAAGAATATGGAGCTGGCGAGAGGAATCGAACCCCCAACCTGCTGATTACAAGTCAGCTGCTCTGCCAATTGAGCTACACCAGCGTTTCTCGCTTTCGTTTGTCAGCACCGTGCTGACAGGTAATAATGTTATCATAAGATAATTCATTTGTAAACCCCTTTTTTGAAAAAAATTAAAAAAAAGTTAAAAAAAGTTGTTTTCAAGTATAAAAATTATGCTTATATATATTAATTAAGGATATCTTTTTTATTGATTTTATTTACAAAAATCTTTGTTTTTTTCTTCAAAAAAGCTATATTCTTCATTGACTAGCCATATAAACTCTTTTATAATCAATCACGATTTAACAAATATTTTTGATTTAATTTATTTTGCTAATACATAATAAAAATTGTATAATAGGTATCATATATTATGTATTTAATATATATAAATTACATAAATATATTAGATTGGAGTTAGATTAATGTTAGAATTAAAAAATCTATCATTTTCTGTTAATGATGGAAATAAAACAAAACAAATTCTTAAAGATATCAATTTAGTTATTGATGATAAAAAATTTACAGTAATCACAGGTCCAAATGGTGGTGGTAAATCTACATTAGCCAAAATCATCATGGGCATTGAAAAACCAACTAGCGGTAAAATCTTCTTTAATGGTGAAGATATAACTGATTGGGATATTACTAAACGAGCTTTAGCTGGTATTAGTTTTGCCTTCCAACAACCAGTTCGCTTCAAGGGAATTGGTGTTAAAGATTTACTCAGCCTAGCAGCTGGAGAAAAATTATCTACTAGTGGCGCTTGCACTTATCTTTCTGAAGTAGGTCTTTGCGCTGCTGATTATGTAAATCGTGAAGTAGATACTTCCCTATCTGGTGGCGAAATCAAACGTATTGAAATCGCTACTATCTTAGCTCGTAAACAAACTAAATTAGCTGTTTTTGATGAACCTGAAGCTGGTATTGATTTATGGAGCTTCCAAAAACTCATCAGTGTTTTTGAAAAATTACATGAACAACAACAATCCATTATGATTATTTCCCATCAAGAACGCATCTTAAATATAGCTGACCAAATTGTATTAGTTGCAAATGGCTCCATTAAACAAATTGGCACAAAAGAAGAAATCATGCCTCAACTTATGGAAGTTGCTGGTGTTTGTGATTTCTATAAAAAATAGGAGGACTCCTCATGTTAGATAATCTAGAAAAAGATTTATTAGAAAAAGTAGCTGGTATTAAAGATAAACCACAAGGTGCTTATAATATCCGTTTAAATAGTAAAGCTGTTGATAGAGCTTCTAGTAAAAATATAACTATAACTAAAAAAGAAGATAAAGATGGCATTGATATCCGCATTGCTCCAGGAACAAAAAAAGAAGTTTGCTACATTCCTGTAATTATGGATAAATCTGGCGTTAATGAATTAGTATATAATGACTTTTTCATCGGTGATGATTGTGATGTAACCATCGTCGCTGGCTGTGGTATCCATAACTGTGGCAATGCAGACTCCGAACATGATGGTATTCATGCTTTTTATATAGGTAAAAATTCTAAAGTAAAATATTTAGAAAAACATTATGGTTCTGGCGATGGTGATGGTAAACGCATCATGAACCCTACTACCATTGTTGAAATGGACGAAAATTCCTATATGGAAATGGAAACAACTCAAATTCGTGGTATTAATTCTACAAAAAGAATTACTAAAGGAACTGTTGGTAAAAATTCCACTTTAATTGTAAAAGAAAAACTTTTAACACATGGCAATCAATATGCAGAAAGTGATTTTGAAGTAAATTTAGATGGAGAAAATTCCCACTCTAATATTATCTCTCGAGCTGTAGCTCAAGAAAAATCAAAACAAATCTTCATTGCTAAAATCTATGGTAATAACAAATGCCATGGTCATTCTGAATGTGATGCTATCATCATGGACGATGCTACAATTTCTGCAATTCCTGAAATCAAAGCAAATCATCCTGAATCAAATTTAATTCATGAAGCAGCTATCGGTAAAATTGCAGGAGAACAATTAATAAAATTAATGAGCTTAGGCTTAACTGAAAAAGAAGCTGAAAATCAAATCATAAACGGTTTCTTAAAATAAAATACAAAAGGCTCCAAACAAAATATATCGTTTGGAGTCTTTTTTTGCAGGAAATAAAATTTTTAAAACGAATATTATTTATTGATTAAGATTTATTTAGGAGGCTTTTTCATGAAAAAACTAATTACTATATTTTCATTATTAGCAATTATGCTCTTTAGTATATCTACAGCCTTTGCTGCTAATGAGAAAATCACCATGATGGATGAAGATTATAATTTAAAAAATATCCATACATTGGCTATTTATACACCAAGCTACAAACCTTCCGCATTAAGCATTGAACGTAAAGCTAAATTACCTAATGCTCCAGAATTAATCACTCCTGATATGTTGACAGACGTTATCTTCAAAGTAGCTAAAGAAGATGAAGTTACTTATACTTTATTATCTGATAAAGATGTAATCCAAAATATAAAAGCTACTACAGGTACTGATATCACTACTTTGTCCAATCGTGAAGCACTAGCTATCTATAAAGAAAGTATTAAAAATTACGCTGATGCTTATGTAATTTTCACATTTGCTAATGATAGCCGTGTAGTTATGTTTGCTGATGTTTATGATGCTAAAGACAATCATTGGATTTGTTCTTATCAAATAATCGGCGGAGATACTGAAGATGATAATTTAGAAAATTATTCAATGTTTATGCATAAGTTCTTCCGTACTTTAACTATTCAAAGCCAAAAATAAACATAGTTTATAAATATTAATTTATGGTATATATATTCTTTTAGTTTATATATACCATTTTTTATTAAAAATTTTTAAAAAAACTATTGAAATTTTATACGATTGAGTTGTATAATTATAACCACCTTATTTTGTTAGCGTTTTTTTTATTTTGTGTTATAATTTATTTACATGTTAACACTGCATATCTTTAATTATATTGAAGCGTTAATATTTAACTTTTAAAAATGGAGGATATCATGATTAGAGTAAGTATTATTGGTGCTACTGGATATGCTGGTGCAGAACTTTTACGTTTACTGTACAACCATCCCCAAGTTCAAGTAGTGCATATAACTTCAGAAAGTTATACTGGTAAAAAAATTTCTGAAGTATATCCTCACTTACGAGGATTATATGACCAAGAATTAATCAGTATGAAAGATATGGATACTATCGCAAACGATAGCGATTTTGTATTTATTGGTCTTCCTCATGGTCATGCTATGGAAGTAGGTAAAGCTTTAGCCGATACTAATGTTCGCATTATTGATTTAGGTGCTGATTATCGCTTTGATGATACAGATATCTATGAAGCATGGTATAAAGTAGCTCATACACATAAAGACGCACCTCGCGTTTATGGTTTAGCTGAACTTTATCGCGAAGATATTAAAAATGCTAAAATTATTGGTAATGCTGGTTGCTATACTACTGCTAGTATCTTAGCTTTAGCACCACTTGTAAAAAATGAATTTATTGAACCAAATACTATTATTGTTGATGCTAAATCTGGTACTTCTGGTTCTGGTCGTTCAGCTAAACAAATGACACATTACCCTGAGCTTTATGATAATTTCAAAGCTTATGGCGTAGCTACACATCGTCATACACCTGAAATCGAACAGGCTTTAGGTCATTTATGTCATCGTAAAGTTACTTTGAACTTCACACCTCATCTAGTACCAATGTCTAGAGGAATTTTAAGCACTTGCTATGCTAATATCAAACAATGGGTTACTCCAGAAATGATAGATAAAGCATACACTGATATGTATGGCGATGAATATTTCATTCGCTTATTAGGTAGAGGTGCTTACCCATCTACTAAAGAAGTTCGTGGTTCTAACTTCTGCGATATCGGTTGGCATATTGACCTTAGAACAGGTCGCATTATCGTCCTTTCCGCTATTGATAATTTAGTAAAAGGCGCCGCAGGTCAAGCTATTCAAAACTTTAATATTGCTTGCGGTTTTGATGAAAAAACAGGATTGGATTTCACTCCAATTTATCCATGATATTTCGATAACTCGGAGGTATATTTTATGATAAAAAAAGATACTCAAGGTGTAACGTTTGCCAAAGGTTTCACTGCAGCAGGCGTTAAAGCTGGCATAAAAAAAAGCGGTAACTTAGACGTTGCTGTTATCTATACAAAAACTCAAGCTGTTGTAGCGGGTACATTCACTCAAAATAAAGTAGCTGCTGCTCCAGTTTATGTATCTAAAGAAGTTGTTGCTACAGGAACTGCCCATGCAATCGTAGCTAATGCTGGTTGTGCTAATGCATGCACTGGTCAACAAGGTTTAGATGATGCTCACAAAATGGCACAAATCGCCGCTGATGAACTCGGTGTTAATGCTGATGATGTAATCGTTGGTTCCACTGGTGTTATCGGTGTTAATTTGCCAATGGATAAACTTGAAGCTGGTATCAAAGATGCTGTAGCTAATTTATCTGCTGATGGCAGTGATAATGCTGGTAGAGCTATCATCACTACTGATACTCATAGCAAAAGTGTAACTTGCGAATTTGAATTATCTGGTAAAACAGTTCGCATGGGCGCTATCGCAAAAGGTTCTGGTATGATTCGTCCTAATATGGCTACAATGCTTTGCTATATTACTACTGATATTGCTATCGACCAAGCTCTTTTACAAAAAGCTGTATCTGGTTGCGTAGAAAAATCCTTCAACATGATTTCCGTTGATGGTGATATGAGTACAAATGATATGGTAATCGTTCTTGCTAACGGCGAAGCAAATAATGCAAAAATCACAGAAGAAAACACTGATTACCAAATCTTCTTTGATAATCTCATGATGCTTTGCACAGAACTTGCAAAACAAATCGCAGCTGATGGTGAAGGGGCTAGCAAATTCTTAACAATCAATGTAAAAGGTGCAAAATCTTTTGCTGATGCTAAAACTGTAGGTATGGCAATTGCTAATTCTCCACTTGTAAAAACTGCATTCTTCGGTGAAGACCCTAACTGGGGACGTGTAATCTGTGCTGTTGGTTACTCTGGTGCAGATATGGTTCCTGAAAAAACTGTTGTAAAATTCGGTGGCATTACTATTTTTGCTAATGGTACTGGTGCAACTTATGATGAAAAAGCTCTCGCTCATGTTATGAAACAAAAAGATATCGTTATCGATATTGAATTAAACATGGGTCAAGAAGATGCTACAGTTTGGAGTTGTGACCTTTCTTACGAATATGTAAAAATCAATGGGGAGTATCACACCTGATGAGTAATTTAAATAATTTTTCCGCAGAAGATAAGGCTTCTATTCTAGTAGAAGCCCTTCCATATATTCAAGAATTCTACGGCAAAACCATCGTTATCAAATACGGTGGTAATGCCATGATAAACGATACTTTAAAAGAACAAGTAATGAAAGATATCGTACTTATGAAATATGTTGGTATTCGCCCTGTAATCGTTCATGGTGGCGGTCCTGATATCACATCTTTCTTAAAAAAATTCGGCAAAGTAACTGAATTTGTAAGCGGTCTTCGCGTTACTGATAAAGAAACTGTGCAAATCGCTGAAATGGTGCTTGCTGGTAAAATCAATTCTGAAATCGTAAATCGTTTAAATCGCCTCGGCATTCGTGCTGTTGGTTTAAGTGGTAAAGATTCAGATTTAATCATCGCTCATAAAAAATTAGCAGAAGTACATAATGGTACAGACGCTATTGAACAAGTAGATATCGGTTATGTTGGTGAAGTAGAAAAAATCAATACAGCTTTAATCAATGATTTACTAGATAATGATTATGTTCCTGTAATCGCTCCAATCGGTGCAGGTCATGCAGATGAATCATTTAATATCAATGCTGATTATGTAGCTGCTGAAGTTGCTGGTGCACTTCAAGCTGAAAAACTTTTACTCTTAACTGATACTAAAGGAATTTATCGTGATTTTGAAGATAAATCTTCCTTTATCTCTACACTCACTCAAAGCGAAGCTAAAAAACTCATCAATGATGGCAGTATCGGTGGTGGCATGATACCAAAAGTAGAAGCATGTCTCCATGCTCTCGATAGCGGTACTGGCAAAGCTTGTATCATTGATGGTCGCGAAGCTCATTCTTTAATTCTCGAATTATTTACTTCTCAAGGTATCGGTACAGAAGTAGTTCGTTAATTCGACAAAAGGAGAATTTATATGTTAACTAATGAAGAAATATTCGCCAAAGACAAAAGCGATTATTTGCCTGTCTTTGCTCGTTATAATATAGTTTTAGACCATGGAGATGGTCCATATGTTTATGATACAAAAGGTAAAAAATATATCGACTTTTTAGCTGGCATTGCCGTAAATGTAGTTGGTCATAATTATAAACCACTCGTTGATGCAGTTTCTAAACAAGCTAGCAAAATGATACATTGCTCCAACCTTTATTACACTGAAGTTCAAGTTGAAGCAGCAGAAAAACTCAAAAAATTAAGTGGCATGGATAAAGTCTTCTTCGGAAATTCCGGTGCAGAAGCTAATGAAGGTGCTATCAAACTTGCTCGTAAATACGCAACTAATATTGACCCTGAAAAAATTCAAATAATCTCTGCGCTTCATAGTTTCCATGGACGTACACTTGCTACATTGACTGCTACAGGTCAAGATCATTATCATCATGGCTTTGGTCCATTACCTGCTGGTTTTGACTATGTTCCATACAATGATATTCAAGCACTTGAAGCAAAAATGAGTGATAAAACTTGCGCTGTAATGCTTGAAGCTATCCAAGGTGAAGGTGGCGTTCATGTTCCTGATCCAGATTATTTACCAAAAGTACGTGCTTTATGCGACAAATACAATGCCGTTTTAATCTTCGATGAAGTTCAATGCGGTATGGGTCGTACTGGTACATTCTTTGGTTGCCAACAATTTGGTGTAAAACCAGATATTGTAACACTTGCTAAAGGTCTCGCTGGCGGTGTACCAATCGGTGCTTTCATGGCTACAGACAAAGTTGCTAATGCCTTCCACGCTGGAGACCATGGCTCTACATTCGGTGGTAATCCTCTTGCTTGTGCAGCTGCTTGCGTTGTTTTAGACGCTTTAATAGATGGCAATCTCATGGAAAATGCCAAAGAAATCGGTGCTTATCTTCAATCTAAATTTGAAGAATACAAAGCAAAATATCCAAATTTAATCAAAGAAGTTCGTGGACGTGGTTTAATTTTAGGCATGGAACTTACTCGTCCTGGCCGTGAAATTGCAAACGAATGTTTAGATTATGGTGCAATCATCAACTGCACTGCTGGCAATGTACTTCGCTTTGTACCACCACTTAATATCACAAAAGCTCATGTTGACGAATTAATTTCTGTTTTAGATAAAGTATTACCAAAATACGCTTAAAACTTAACGAGGAGGAAATATTCATGCTAAAAGGCAAAGATTTATTATCTATACATGATTTAACTTCTGATGAAGTTATGGAAATTTTAAATTTAGCTCATGAATTAAAAGCTAAACAAAAAGCTGGTATTGAACATCACATTTTAAAAGGTAAAACTCTCGGTATGATTTTTGAAAAATCTTCTACTCGTACTCGTGTTTCCTTTGAAGTTGGTATGTATCAATTAGGCGGACAAGCATTATTCTTATCTAACCGTGACCTTCAAATCGGTCGTGGCGAACCAATTAAAGATACTGCTCGTGTTCTTTCTCGTTATCTTGATGGTGTAATGATTCGTACTTTCGGTCATGAGATTGTTGAAGAATTTGCTCAATATGCTAGCATTCCTGTAATCAACGCACTCACAGACTTACTTCACCCTTGCCAAGCACTCACAGACCTTTTAACTGCTCAAGAACATAAAGGCAAAGATTTAAAAGGCTTGAAAATGGCTTATATTGGCGATGGTAACAATATGACTCATTCCTTAATGTATGCTTGTGCTAAAGTTGGTATGAACTTTGCTAGTGCTAGTCCAAAAGGCTATGAACCAAATGCTCAAGTAGTAGCTAATGCTAAACTTGATGCTGCACAATCTGGTTCTACTATTGAAATCTTAAATGACCCATTTGAAGCTGCTAAAGATGCAGATATTTTATATACTGATGTTTGGGCAAGCATGGGACAAGAAGCTGAACATGATGAACGTGTAAAAATCTTCAAAGATTATCAAATCAATAATGAACTTCTCAGAGTAGCTGATAAACGCGCTATCGTAATGCATTGTCTTCCTGCTCATCGCGGTGAAGAAATCGCTGAAGATGTTCTTGAAAAGAATGCAAATGTTATTTTTGATGAAGCAGAAAATCGTCTTCACACACAAAAAGCAATTATGGCTCTTTTAATGGGCTGATAAATCTGTTAATATATCTAATAGCCATACATAAATATGACTATTTAAAAATCGTAATTTAAGGAGTTGTAATTTAAATGGAAAATATTAAAAAAGTAGTTCTTGCTTACTCTGGTGGTCTTGATACTTCCGTTATCATTCCATGGCTCAAAGAAAACTATAATGGTTGCGAAGTTATCGCTGTTTGTGCTGATATCGGACAGGGTGACGAATTAAATGTTGTTCATGACAAAGCTTTAAAATCTGGTGCTTCTAAAGTTTATATTGAACATTTGACAGAAGACTTCGTAGAAAACTATGTATTCCCAACTTTAAAAGCTAGCGCTGTTTATGAAGGTAAATATCTTTTAGGTACTTCCTTTGCTCGTCCACTCATCGCAAAACGCCTTGTTGAAATCGCTAAAGAAGAAGGCGCTGACGCTATTGCTCACGGTGCTACTGGTAAAGGTAATGACCAGGTTCGTTTCGAACTTTCTGTAAAAGCTCTTGCTCCAAACATCAAATTAATCGCTCCATGGCGTGAATGGGAACTTCGTTCTCGTGAACAAGAAATTGCTTATGCTGAAAAACATGGTATTCCAATCGCTACAGAAAACAAAACTTATTCCATGGATAGAAATATCTGGCACTTAAGCCATGAAGGTTCTGACCTTGAAGATCCTTGGAACGCTCCAAAAAATAACATGTACTTAATCAGCAAAGCTCCTGAAAATGCTCCTGATGAAGCTGAATATGTAACAATTGACTTTGAAAAAGGTATTCCTGTTGCTGTAAATGGTGAAAAACTTGCTCCTGTTGCACTTCTTGAAAAATTAAATGAAATCGGTGCTAAAAATGGTGTAGGTATCACAGATATCGTAGAAAATCGTCTTGTTGGTATGAAATCCCGTGGCGTATATGAAAACCCAGGCGGAGCTATCTTATATGCTGCTCATCAAGAACTTGAATATCTTTGCCTTGACCGTCAAACTCTTCATTACAAAGAAACAGTTGCTATCAAATATGCTGAACTCGTTTATGATGGTATGTGGTTCTCCCAACTTCGTGAAGCTCTTGCAGCATTCGTTGATGCAACTCAAGAAACAGTTACTGGTACTGTTAAACTTAAACTTTATAAAGGTAATATTTGCCCAGCTGGTGCAAAATCTCCATACTCCCTCTACAGCCAAGAATTCGTAACATTTGAAGAAGACGATGTTTACAACCAAGCAGATGCTACTGGATTCATCAACCTCTTTGGTCTTCCACTCAAAGTTCGTGCATTAATGAAAGAACAAGCAGGTTTAAAATAATGGCTGAACAAATGTGGGGCGGTAGATTCGCCAAATCTACAGATGAAATGATCAATGAATTTCAGGCTTCTATTAACTTTGACAAACGCATGTATCATGAAGATATAGCTGGTAGCATAGCTCATGCTACCATGCTTTGCAAAGTTGGTATTTTGACTGAAGAAGATAAAAATAATATCATCTCCGGCTTAAAAAATATTTTAGCTAAAATTGAACAAGGTGATTTTAATTTTTCTGTTGACCTTGAAGATATTCATATGAATATTGAAAAACGTCTTACAGAAGCTATCGGTGAAGCTGGCGGTCGTCTTCACACTGCTAGAAGCCGTAATGACCAAGTAGCACTTGATACCCATATGTATGTACGTCGTGAAACAGTTGAAGTTATTAATTTAATCAAAGAATTACAGACTGCTTTAACTGAAACAGCTACAAAATACAAAGATGTAATCATGCCTGGTTATACTCACCTTCAACGTGCACAGCCTATTTTATTCTCTCATCATATGATGGCATATTTCTCCATGCTCAGCCGTGACTTCTCCCGTTTCAAAGGTGTTTATGAACGCTGTGATATTATGCCACTTGGTGCTGGTGCTCTTGCTGGTACAACTTTCCCTATTGATCGTGAATTCGTTGCTAAACAGCTCAATTTTGATGCTATTTATGCAAACAGCTTAGATGCTGTAAGTGATAGAGATTACATCATGGAATTTTTATCCGCAGCTTCTATTCTCATGATTCACTTAAGCCGTATCAGTGAAGAAATCATCTTCTGGTGCTCTCGTGAATTCTCTTTCGTAGAATTAGATGATGCTCATTGCACTGGTTCTAGTATGATGCCACAGAAGAAAAATCCTGACGTATCCGAACTTGTTCGCGGTAAAACAGGTCGTGTAATTGGTCATTTAATGGCTATGCTCACAACTGTAAAAGGTTTACCTCTTGCTTATAATAAAGATTTACAAGAAGATAAAGAAGGTTTATTTGACGCTATTGATACTATCAAATTCAGTCTTGCTGTATATGCTCAATTAATCCGTGGCATGAAAGTTAGAAAAGATGTAATGCTTAAAGCTGTTCGTGAAGACTTCTCTAATGCTACTGACCTTGCTGATTATCTTGTAAAAAAAGGTATGCCATTTAGAAAAGCTCATAGTATATCTGGTCATGCTGTTCATTACTGCATTGAAAATAACAAATGGCTTGAAGACTTAACTATGGACGAATTCAAACAGATGTCTGATTTATTTGAAGAAGATATCTATGAAGCTATTGCACCAGAAACTTGCGTTAAAAACCGCAATTCTTACGGTGGAACATCTTATAGCCAAGTAGATATGCAACTTGCTCTTGCTGATAAAATCTTAACTCAAGAACAAGCTCAATTAGATATCTACAAAGATAAACAAATTAAACTTTAATATCTTTAAATATAGAAAGCACGCAAATTCTATAGATTTGCGTGCTTTTTGTTTTACTTAATTATCTATACTATATAGACTATTTACCTCTTTTACAATACCATTTTGGTACCATGAATATCCTTCTTCATCACTTTTAAAAATATTATCTAATAATTTATATAATTCTTCATATCTAGTATTTAATTTTAAAAAAGTCTTTATTTCTTCTGTTTCTAAAGGGATAATCTTCATACCTTTAATACTTTTCTTTCCATCATTACTATAATAATCTAAATGTTTTCTTCCTCTAAAATCTGAAATTACATTTGGATTTAAAAAATTACTTACAAAAATACAATACGCTATTTCATTATCATGTTTCAATAAATAATCTCCTAAATGTCTTGAAACAGGTTCCATTTCCATACGTCTTTGATTATTTTTATCAGACAAAGTTGCTTCTATTAATAAAGTATGTTTTGGATAACTATCTGTTGCTTCATACTTCCAAACAATATCTGCTTCCCCGCCACCAGCATGAGTTTTAGGTAATAAATCCGCTTCTAATGATAAGTTCATATATTCTAATACATCGCCTTTTTTACCACTGATAACATACCATGTAATAGCCAATATATACTCAAAGATTGTAGGAATATCCGCATTATCTGTAACTAATTTGTGTATTTCTTTGTCTGAACGATTTTTAAAATAATCAAATAATCTAATTAATACATTATTATTAAATTTCTTTTCTATCAATTTATTAAATCTTTCATATCGTTCCGCTTTTATTATTTTACGTACTAATTCCTGATCAGTTATTTTCTTACCAACTATTTTACTTAATTCTTTATATAACTCTATTTTATCTACTTTTAAGCAAGATTCTATTTCATCCAATTCAACATCTTTATCTAATAAAACTGATTCATTAAATGCAAAATTCCACAATCTATCTCCAACAATATTCATATAACATTTTGGTAATACATCTAATTCTATTTTATTATCCTTAAATAAAACAACATCTGTAGCTTTAAAATATCTACGATTTAAATCAAAGTAATCTGATAATATTGCTTTATTTTTAAATAAATACATGCACTTAAAAAATTCTATTTTAAAATATTTCTCATTTTTCACTTTTAAAATCGGTACATCATTAAATTTTTGTACATTTTTAGTTACCTTTTCAAAAAAATATTTTTTCCAAAATAATTTTGTCTTACTATTGCTTATACTATTTATACTTTCTAAAAATTCTTTTTTTCTATCAATATTTAATAGCACAATATCTTTTAATAACATATAAATTTTATAATAAATATTTTCATTCTTAGAACTTTTTCTATTAATACTAATAGCTGATATTAATCTTTCTGTTACTGCTTCCTTTAAAAATAACTCTAATGCTTGTTTATAATTATCCATATTCATAAATATTGACATTATAATCTCATCATAAGTTATTTCATTTCTACGTGATAAAATCATTTGTTCTAAAATATATCTTGTCAATTTTTCATTAATACATAATGGTAATAAATAAGTAAATTCATCATTAGTCAAATAGTTAACTTTATTAATGATATATAAAAATACAACAAATGGTCTAACTATATTCCCATTAACTTCTTTAGATGTCTTCAATAATTGTTTAAAAAATATATAGCTATCTTGAGATAATTCTAATATATTATCACGTTCAAATGATCTAGTTTGAGAAATTTTTAGTAAATTTGCTCCCACTTCTGTTAAATTTCTCTTTTCATCTAATAATCCAATATCTACTAAACCAGATGTTTTTTGTCTAGCATCCTTATCGGGTCTTTTAGCGTTTCCTTTTACAAATTCATTTTCTTTTAAAAAATTATAATAATCTATTTGTGTTTCTCTTGACCAATCAAACCTATTATTAAACTCTCTAAATTCCTTTAAAAGTGCTAGTTGTCTTTCTATATTCAAATTAAATTTCTGTGTTCTATAACTTGTTGTTCCTACCGACCAACAATAACTTTTAAATGTTATTTTATCTTTCATAAACCAACCTCTTAATAATTTATTACAAGAATTTCTTTTGTTATACTTTCTTTATCCTTTTTATGATAATTAGAATTTGCATAAGAATAATTTAAAAAAATAGTCTTAAATCTATTATTCCTATTCAGCCATTCTTTCAAAATACTATTTTCTTTGCCTTTACATTCCAATACATTTGATAAAGCAAATTTAATATTTTTTCTATCTAATTTTTCTAACAATGATAACAAATCTTTTTCATCATCTTCTGTCCAACCACTACTTTCATTATAAGTAGCAGTAGTTATCAAATATGGTGGATCTACATAAACAAAACTATTCTCATCTAAATTATCTATTAAAACTTCACGAAAATCTTCATTAATAAAAGTATAATCACCGCTTTTTATCCTATGCAAAAAGTCTTTTAATTTATTTTGCATTTTTAAATTAAAATCTCTTTTGCCTACAGGAAGATTAAACTCACCTTTGTTATTAAAACGTAATTGATTATTAAAAGAATATATCATCAATAAATATAATAATACATAATACTCATCGTCTTTGATAAATTTCTTATTAAAATCTTTTCTTAAATTCATATATCCTTTTTTATTATATTTTCCCAATCCTGACGAACTATCACAACCATAAAACTTATATCCATGTTCTGCCACTAAAGATAAATCATATTTCTTTATATTATCAAATATAGTATCAAAAATATATTTTTCATCTAATCTTTTAAAAGCATTAAACAAACCTATTAAATGTTCATTTTTATCATTAAAAACAACTTTATTAGATGATAAATTTATACCCACATTACAACCACCACAAAATAAATCAACTACGTTATCAACATTATTAGGAAAATATTTCATAATTTGTGGTAATAATTTATATTTGCCTCCAGTATAATTTATTGCTGAAGGTATTATTTTTTTTTCTGCTTTAAAACATTCACATAAAAATAATCGTTCTTCATTACCCTCAATATTTGATTTTCCAGCATTAAAAGCTTTATGTTTCTCAGAAAATATTTTTACATTTCCTTTTTTCTTTAAAATTCTTATTATATCTTCATCACTAATTTTAGCATTAGAACGACTATCTCCCTTTTTTTCCATATTATTATATGACAATAATATATATCTTGCCTTAATATTATTTATTAATTCCTCAAAAGTCTTTGTTGCTCGCTGGGTACAATATTCACTTTTTAAATTTGTACGATCCATTTTTTTAGCTACACCAAAAACTTTTGGTTTTTCCCATTTTGCTACATTCTCTAATAAATGATATGCATCACAATATTGTCTAGAATTATATGGTGGATCAATATAAACTAAATCAGCCTCTATATCATTTATTAATATATTTGTATCTCTATTGTAACACATATTATTATTATTACATTTCACATTTATTTCAGGAAAAGTCATTTCTAAATGTTTATTATATATTCCATTTTTTCTATATGCATCATAATGCCCACATGTATTAGCAATTTTATCCATTGCATATAACAATGATGTTACTAATAATGCTCTTTCTTTACTATTAATTTCTTTATTATTATATTTTTTTTCAATGTCTTCTCTTATATATCCTATTTTTCTACAATCATCTAAACTAAAATAAGTATCTGCAAAATTTTCGCTCATATAATTATCAGTTGTTACGGATAGATTATTATATTTCATAATAATATTTTTTATTTTTATCTCCGAAAATTTTTCTTTTTTAAACCATGCTACATGACAAATATAATTACTATACATAATATCATTAGTAATTAACTTCTTATCAAAAAAAGCTGAAGCTACTGCTCCCGTTCCCGCAAATATATCTGCAACTGTTTCTATATTATTACATTCTTTATCTACAACATCTTTTATAAATGGCAATAATTTAAATTTATTACCTAAATATCTTCTATTATTAATTTTCATTAACATTACTCCTATTTTGTTGCATTAATAATTTTTAATTTTATGCAACTTAATTTATACTAAATAACAACATTTTATATTATTATATCATGATAAAATGCACAAAACAAAGTAATTTACTTATAAAAATAGATGCTAATATTCTATATAAATTAATTTAACTTTATTAAATTAGCATCCATTTAATTATAATAAATAGTCTATTTTCATTTAAAATTTAATTAATAAATTTTACTTTATTTTTTTCAAAAATCTTTATTGTAAAGTTTACACTTTTTTATATTCACTCTAAATCTAAATTATGTTAATATATTACTAACATAAATTTTATTTAGTCAGTTAAGTAAAATTATTATCTGTATATATTATATAAAGGTAGGTTGATGACATGATTGAGGATAGCACAAAATTTGAGCTAACAGATGAACTCAAAGAAAAAATTGATAATATCTTACAAGCTCACGATTATGATTACACTCAAATTGTTGGTATTCTAGTAGAAGTTCAAGAACAAATTCCCCAACATTATATTCCTAAAATTGTAGCTTACTATATTGTGGAAAAACTTCCTAACGTAAAACTTTCTGTCATTTATGACTGCATAACTTTCTACGATACTTTATCTGATAAACCTCGTGGACGTTACCCAATTGAAGTATGCGATAGCATCGCTTGCAAAGTAAATAATAATGAATTCTTAATTGATACATTGCGTCGTCTTTTAAATATTGATTTTGATACTGTAACTTATGATGGTAAATTCACTTTAGAAAAAGTATCTTGCTTTGGTGCTTGTGATGTTGCTCCAGCAGTGAAAATAAACGGCACAGTATATGGTCATTTAGACAGCGAAGAAAAAATTAGAGATTTATTACAAAAATTCATCTAAGAAACGGAGGTATTTTCATGAGTAGTGTAAAATACATAACTGAAAATTTTGGTAAATATGATGTATTTTCCATTGAATCATATATGAATATCGGTGGTTTTTCTGCTTTGAAAAAAGCAATTACTATGGATAAAGAAGATATTGCTAGTTTATTAACTGAAGCAAAAATCAAAGGTCGCGGTGGTGCAGCATATCCTATGGGACGTAAATGGTCTCAAGCTCGTGCTGTAGAACGTCCTCATCATTGTGTAATTTGTAACGCTGATGAAGGGGAAACTTGTACTTTTAAAGATCGTGAATTAATAAAAAATGACCCTTTCAATCTAATTGAAGCCATCATCATTGCTGGCTGGGCAGTAAATGCTGAAGATGGTTATATTTATATGCGTTCAGAATATAGTAGATTCCGCCCTCGCCTTTTAAATGCTATCAAACAAGCTGAAGAAAATGGTTTCTTAGGTGAAAATATTTTAGGTACTGGTTGGAATTACAAAATCCATCTATATTCTGGTGCTGGCGCATACGTTTGTGGTGAAGGTACTGCTCTTATCCGCTCTATGGAAGGTAAAGCTGGTCGCCCTCGCATGAAACCACCATTTATGAAACAAAGTGGTTTATTCGCTCGCCCTACTTGCATGAATAACGTAGAAAGTTTATCTATCGTACCTCATTTACTTCGTGATAGTGCTAAAACTTACATGAAATACGGTGTAGGTGAATCCTTAGGTACAAAACTTGTAAGCGTTGGCGGTAACGTAAAAAAACCTGGTGTATATGAAATTCCATTCGGTACTACAATCCGTGAAATCATCTACGATTTAGCTGGTGGTATTCAAGGTGATCGCAAAATTCGCCTCATTCAATTTGGTGGTGCTTCTGGAAAAATAGCTGATGATAGCATTTTAGATGTTCCTTATACTTATGAAGATTTCAAAGAACATGATTTAGTCATCGGCTCTGGTTCTATTCTTGTAATCGATGAACGTACTTCTGTAATAGATTTCTTACGTTATACTCAAGATTTCTTCTTACATGAAAGTTGTGGTCAATGCACTCCATGTCGAGAAGGTAACCGCCATATCAAAATGTTCTTAGATAAAATCAAAGCTCAAACTCATACACAAGAAGACCTAGAAACTATGCAAACTTTTGCCAAAGTTATGCCTATGTCTTCACTTTGTGGTTTAGGAGAAACAGCACAAAATGCTTTAAAATCCGCTATGAAAATTTTTCCTGATACCTTTAAAATAAAAAACTAGGAGGCATTGGAAGTTAATGGAAGAGTTAATCAATCTTAAAATAAATAATATGCCTATAAGTGTAAAAAAAGGCACTAAAATTTTACAAGCAGCTCAAATGCTTCATATAGATATTCCTCATTTATGCTATCACCCTGACCAACGCATCAAAGCACGTTGTCGTATATGTTCTGTAGAAGTTGTCGGTCAACGCCGTTTACTTGCAGCTTGTTCTACTGAATGTTGGGAAGGTATGGAAGTATTCACTGATACAAAAGTTGTACGCGATACTCAACGTGGTATTTTGCAATTAATCATGGCTGACCATGAAGAAAATTGCTTGACTTGCCCTCGTAATGGTAACTGCGTACTTCAAAAACTTTGCAGTCGTTTCAATGTTCTTCGTCCAAACATTCCTCATGTTGGTCAACATATCGAAAAACGTGGTGCTAATCCAAGCTTAGTACATGACCCTGAAAAATGCGTAAAATGCGGTCGTTGTATCCGTGCTTGTAAAGAAATTCAAGGTATTGAAGTTTTAGGTTTTGCTGGACGCAGTACAAATATTCATGTAACAACTCCATTTGATGCTGAATTTGATAATACAAAATGTGTGCTTTGCGGACAATGTAGTCTTGCTTGCCCTGTAGGTGCATTAGTAGAAAAAGATGATACTGACCGTGTTCTTGATGCCATCTTTGACCCTAATAAAACTGTTATCGTTCAAACAGCTCCAAGTGTACGTATAGCTTTAGGCGATGAATTCGGTATGCCAAAAGGCTCTATCGTAACTAAAAAAATGGTTACAGCACTTCGCATGATTGGCTTTGATAAAGTATTTGATACAAACTATGGTGCTGACCTCACTATCACTGAAGAAGCTAATGAATTAATCGAACGCATAAAATCTGGCAAAAAAATGCCAATGGCTACTTCTTGTTGTCCTGGTTGGGTAAATTATATGGAAAAACATTATCCTGACCTTTTAGACCATTTATCCACTACAAAATCTCCTATGCAGATTTTCTCCGCTATCACTAAAACACATTATGCAAAACAAGAAAATCTTGACCCTAAAAATATTTTCACTGTAGCAATCATGCCATGTATCGCTAAAAAATATGAAATCACTCGTCCTGAAATGGCTCATGATGGTCGTCCTGATACTGACGCAGTATTGACAACTCGTGAATTAATCAAACTCATTAAATATATCGGTATTGATTTTGAAAATCTTCCTGAAAGTGAATTTGACAATCCTATGGGTACTGCTACAGGTGCTGCTGCTATCTTTGGTGCTACTGGTGGCGTTATGGAAGCTGCACTTCGTACTACTTACGAATGGCTCACAGGAGAAGAAATGAAAAATGTTGAATACACTCCTGTTCGCGGTTTTGATGGTATCAAAGAAGCTCAAATCAATATTGGCGATAAAACTATCAACATTGCTGTAGCTCATACTTTAAATAATGCCAAAATCCTCATGGATAAATTGCGTGCTGGCGAATGTAAATATGATTTCATCGAAGTAATGGCTTGCCCAGGTGGTTGCTTAGGTGGCGGTGGTCAACCTATCGGAACAACTATGGAAGTAAATAAAAAACGCATGGAATCCATCTATCAAATAGATAAAAATACTAAATATCGTAAATCTCATGAAAATCCATATTTAAAACAACTCTATAAAGATTTTCTTGAAAAACCAGGTAGTGAAATTGCTCATAAATTATTGCACACTCATTACCAAGCACGTAAAAAACAATTTGATTTTGAAAAATAATTTATTGAAATAATTCATTATGGAAACTAAATTAAATTCATTAAACATCATTGATGATTTAGTCATCAATCCCCAATTTAATAAATCAAAAATAAAAAAACTTCTTGATGAATTATCTCAAGAAGCCTATGCAGGGCCGCTTAGCAAATATCTATTTGCAGCGGCTCGCTTTGTTCGCGAAAAATCATATGGACATAATGTCTTTTTACGCGGTCTTATTGAATTTACCAATTACTGCAAAAATGATTGCTATTATTGCGGTATTCGCTGTTCTAATCATAAAGCTACTCGCTATCGCCTATCCTTAGAAGAAATATTATTATCTTGTGAAATAGGCTATAAAAATAATCTTCGCACCTTTGTCTTACAAGGAGGCGAAGATATGTATTTTTCTGATGATAAAATGATACAAATAATTAAAGAGATAAAAAATAAATATCCCGAATGTGCTATCACTTTATCCATCGGTGAAAAAACAAGAGCAAGCTATCAAAAATATTTTGACGCTGGAGCAGATAGATATTTACTTCGTCATGAAACAGCTAATATTTCACATTATCAAAAACTTCACCCAGCAAAAATGGATTTAAACAATCGCTTAAACTGCCTAAAAAATTTAAAAGATATTGGCTATCAAGTGGGAGCTGGTATGATGATTGGCTCGCCATATCAAACTTTAACTGATTTATTGAATGACTTAGAATTTTTAAGTGATTTTCGTCCTCATATGATAGGCACTGGCCCTTTTATTCCACATGAACAAACACCGTTTAAAGATAAAACGGCAGGTAGCGTTGATTTGACTTTAGTCATCTTGGCTATAATTCGTTTATTACTGCCTAAAATTTTATTGCCTGCAACAACTGCACTTGCCACATTAGCTCCGAATGGAACTATAAAAGGTCTTGAAGCTGGCGCTAATGTCATCATGCCTAATATTTCACCTTTAAATATTCGTTCATTTTATACTTTATATAATAATAAAAAAATAACAGGTGGCGAATCTTTAGAAGGTATCATAAAATTAACAAATGCCTTGCAAGAACATGGCTATCATGTAACCTCTACTAGAGGCGATAGCTTAATGTCTTAATATATATTTCTAAAGAAAGAAGTTGATAGATTTGTACAATCCAAAATCCTCTAAAGCAGAAGAATTTATCAATCATGAAGAAATTTTATCTACTCTTGCTTATGCTGATGAACATAAACATGATAAAGCTTTAATCACTGAAATTTTAGCTAAAGCAAAACTTGAAAAAGGTCTTTCTCACCGTGAAGCTTCTGTGCTTTTAGCTTGTGATATTCCTGAACTCAATGAAGAAATTTTCGCTCTAGCAAAAAAAATTAAAGATGATTTTTATGGCGATAGAATTGTTTTATTCGCGCCACTTTATCTTTCTAATTACTGTGTTAATGGATGTGTATATTGCCCTTATCATGCTAAAAATAAACATATCGCTAGAAAAAAATTAACTCAAGAAGATATCAAACGCGAAGTCATCGCCCTTCAAGATATGGGACACAAACGCCTTGCTTTAGAAACAGGCGAAGACCCAGTAAATAATCCTATCGAATATGTACTTGAAAGCATCAAAACTATTTATAGCATAAAACATAAAAATGGTGCTATTCGCCGTGTCAATGTCAATATCGCTGCTACAACTGTTGAAAATTATCGCAAATTAAAAGAAGCAGGTATCGGCACTTATATTTTATTCCAAGAAACTTACCATAAAGAAAGCTATGAACAACTTCACCCAACAGGGCCAAAGCATAATTATGCTTATCATACAGAAGCTATGGATAGAGCTATGGAAGGTGGCATTGATGATGTTGGCTGTGGCGTATTATTTGGCTTAGAAAAATATCGCTATGAATTTGCAGGTCTACTCATGCACGCAGAACATCTTGAAGCACGCTTTGGCGTAGGTCCTCATACTATCAGCGTTCCTCGTATCCGTCGTGCTGATGATATCGACCCATCCACTTTTGATAATGGTATTGATGATGATACTTTTGCCAAAATCGTAGCTTGTATCCGCATTGCTGTTCCTTATACTGGCATGATTGTTTCCACTCGTGAAAGCCAAGCTTGTCGTGAAAAAGTATTGCAACTTGGTATTTCGCAAATCAGCGGTGGCTCTCGCACTAGTGTTGGTGGATATGCCGAAAAAGAAGCTCCCGAAGAAAATTCCAGCCAATTTGATGTAAGCGATAATCGCTCCTTAGATGAAGTCGTAAATTGGCTTATGAAATTAGGTTTTGTACCTAGCTTCTGTACAGCTTGCTATCGTGAAGGTAGAACAGGCGATAGATTTATGAGCTTATGTAAGAGTGGTCAAATCTCCAATTGCTGTTTACCTAACGCTTTAATGACACTAAAAGAATATCTTTGCGATTATGCTAGTGATGATACAAAACAAGTAGGCGATAAATTAATTCATGAACAATTAGATCAAATTAAAAGCGATAAAGTTCGCGATATCGTAACTAAACAACTTCATTTAATCGCTGACAGTCAACGTGATTTCAGATTTTAATAAAAAATAAGGTGTATATTATGGATTTAAATCAAACTCCACTTGCCAATCGCACCCATATCGCTTTTTTTGGTATTCGTAATGCTGGTAAATCTAGCATTATGAATGCCTTAACTAATCAAAATATCGCTGTAGTTTCTCCATTCAAAGGAACGACAACAGACCCAGTGCATAAAGCCATGGAACTTTTACCACTTGGCCCTGTAAATATCATTGATACAGCTGGTCTTGACGATATTGGCGAACTTGGCAAATTGCGTATAGAAAAAACTAAACAAATTTTAAATAAAACTGATATCGCTATTTTAGTCATTGACGCTACTTTAGATTTTACCGATTTTGACCGAGATATTTTAAAATTAATCACTGATAAAAACATTCCCTATATCGTAGCTTATAACAAAGTTGATTTAATGCCTGATTTCAAACCTAAAAATGAAAATATTAAACAATATGTATATATCAGTACCAAAGAAAAAACAGGTATTGAAGAATTAAAATCTAAACTTGTACAAGTAGCCAAAACTAAACAAGAAAAATTTATCTTAAAAGATATCGTAAATCCCAAAGATACTGTAATTTTGGTAATTCCTATTGATAAAGCAGCTCCTAAAGGGCGACTTATTTTACCTCAACAACAAGTAATTCGCGAATTGCTCGATATTGGCGCTACTGCCATCATGACTCAAGATGACAATTTAGAAAATACTTTAGCTAATCTAAAAACTAAACCAAAACTCATCATCACAGACAGCCAAGTTTTTGGCAAAGTAAATAAAATCGTTCCTCAAGATATAGAATTAACTTCTTTTTCAATTCTCTTTTCTCGCTATAAAGGAGATTTAAAACGACAAGTAAATGCTGTTAAAGTCTTAGATACTATCAAAGATGATGATAAAATTTTAATTGCTGAAGGCTGTACACATCACCGCCAATGTGATGATATCGGCACTGTGAAATTACCTAATTGGATAAAAAATTATACTAAAGCCAACCCAGAATTTATTTTTACCTCTGGCACAGAATTTCCTGATGACTTATCTAAATATAAATTAATCATTCACTGCGGTGGCTGTATGCTCAATCAAGCGGAAATGCAATCAAGATTAAAAAAAGCTCATGAGCAAAATATACCCATGAGCAATTACGGTACTACTATTGCCTATATTCACGGCATTTTAAATAGAACCTTACATGTATTTTCTGATTTTTAATTTCATAAATTATAATTTTATTCTGCGTGCTACAGTTTTAATAACTTTAGCACCTTTATTTTTTATACTGCGAAGTGGTCTAAGTGGTGCAATACGAATTTTTATACGTGGTTTAACATCTTTGACCGTACCAAAATCACCACGTTTTAAATAAGTCATTCTGATTTTTTCTGGCTTCATTAATTTTTTCAAAGCCTTAATTGCTTTTTCAGGTTTACCATCTTCTTGGCAAATAAATACATCGCTAGCAACATATTTTAATTTTGGATACGTACGCACTACTGCATGACCTTCTTGAAGTAAAATAAATACAATAGCTTGTTCTTCATTCCATAATTGAGCACGAACTTCTATCGGTGTATATCCAGCCATATTCATCGCCATATCCAAGGACTCACGCAAATCTTCATAATTACTTAAATCTTTATTTTTACAATCGTACATATCTACAGTTAATTGTCTAGCTAAAATCTTCACATCGCTTCTCTCCCTGCCTTAAAATTTACTAATATTATATCATAGCTATAAAAATTATTATATATATCAATCGATTAATAATATATAATAATTATAGAATATATTAGCTTTAAGGAGTGATTTTTATGTTAAAAAAAGTTATGACTTTAATATGCTTTTGCTGTTATCTTTGCTTTATGCAAATAGGTTTTGCTCAAGACATTATCAAACAAGAAACACCCCAAAAACAGACATTGAAAGTGGCTATTTTACCTACGCTTTCCAGTAGCCAACGCTATCCAGATGTCAATCAATTACTCTATAACAATTTAACCCAAGAAATGCATGTTCCTCTAAATGATACCTTACAAGCAGTTGAATATATTGATGAAAACAGTATTTATGCTGCGATAAAACAATCCAACTTTACTTATAATCAAAATCTTGATACACTAAAAGATACAGCTGATTTATTAGATGCTGATGTCGTAGTTGGTTATACTATTCCTACTATGTATCAACATTATTATCATTCCATCTCTCGTTTAGATGGTTCTCCGCTTTTAAATAGTTATATATCAGTAAATCTTTGGGTATATTATCGCCCATTGAATAAAACATTTAAAATCTCTGATAGACGTCAATATTTTGATGAAATCTCTACATGGGGAATGTTAACTGAACTTGCTAAAGATGCTTCATCAAATCTCAATAAAAAAGCTGAACTAAAATCGCTATTAAAACAATCAATAAAAATAAAGAAAGGTGAATTATAATATGAATATCACTTACTCTCAAGAAAAAAATTTCGATGCTAAAACTCTTTTAGATTTCTTCACAGTATCTGGTAATCCTGATGCTAAATATGAAGAAACACTAGTTGAAGCTATCAACAATGCAGGCACTGTAGTTTCTGCATGGGATAAAGATACAAATGAACTTGCTGCACTTATCACTGTAGTTGATGATGGCAAAATGACAGCTTATATTCGCTATCTTGTTGTTGCACCAAACTATCGTGGTAAAGGTATCAATGATGAATTAATTTCTCAAGTAAAAGCTAAATACGAAAATTATCCTTATCTTTTTGCTTTTGCTTCAGATGATTTCCATGCTTCCTTCTTCTCCAAATTAGGATTTAATGTATTAGATGGTGCTAAAGTATTAGCTCGTTAATTTATAATACTAATACAAAACCGCATTTATTAACTTAAGTGCGGTTTTATTTTATACATATCGAGGTGTTTATCTATGGAATTAACTACTCTTTTATATTTTTTGATAGCTTCTGTGCTACTGACTTTAGCACCTGGCCCAGATATCATGTATTTACTTGCTAAAAGTCTAGCTGATGGCACTAAAGCAGGTATTAGCTTAGCCTTAGGCTTAACGACTGGTCTTATCTTTCATACAACGCTTGTAATCATCGGTGTTGCTGCTATCATTCAACAATCACCACTTGCCTTTGCCACCTTAAAATATATCGGTGCTGCTTATTTATTATATCTTGCTTGGGGAGCATTCCATGCTCAAGGCAATTTAAAATTAAACGCTGTAAATAATAGTACTTCCTTTTTTAAATTATATCGTCGTGGGCTCATTATGAATGTTTTAAATCCTAAAGTATTATTATTTTTCTTAGCCTTCTTACCTCAATTTGTCAATTTAAATTCTGATAGCGTCAGTCTTCAAATTGCATTTTTAGGATTTATCTTTGGCTTACAAACACTTATAATATTTTCCCTAGTCGCTATCTGTGCTGGCAAAGTTCGTGACTATATTTTAAACGTAAAAAACTTCAACAAAATAATGGGCTATATTCAAGGTATTGTATTACTCTTTATCAGCTTAGCCCTAATCATAAGTTAATTTAAAAAGCTCTTGA
>Glacier_p1__coassemble_404_pt1 | contig 29618 bp, 27 predicted proteins | sample Glacier_p1__metabat2_high_PE_039 | metagenome-assembled genome bin Glacier_p1 | reverse complement strand
ATATGATATTTTATCAATAGTATCATATTTATTTGTTCTAACTTATCTATATAATATACTATTTTATATGTCATCTTATTGCTTTATAATTCTTTTAATTTTTGTATCTTTTCATTTGTAGATAAATTTAACCAAGCGGCAATATATTCTTCTTCGCCTGTTGTTAATCTTTCAGTAGTAGTTGCCATTGGAGAAGAAATATTTAAATGAAAATCATAATAATGTTCATCATATATTTTTATAACCAAAGCAACTCGATTATAATTATAAGCATCATAATTTAATCCTAATTGTTGATTTATTATATTGACAAGAGATATGAAATTATCTTTGTTTTTACTTTTTTCTAATACAAAATCAATAAAATCGCCTTCTATTTCATCAAGAAACAAATAAGACCTATATATTGAGTATTGTTTGATTAAAGCAAAACTATATTTAAATTTTCCTTTTTTTAATTTTGAAGATAAATCAATCAGTAAACGTCCATCATCAGTAGGTTGACTTTCTATAGTAGGTACAAAAATTTTATATTCTAATATACCATCAGGATTGTTTAATAAGTTGAATACTGTTCTGTTTGAATCAAAATTAGTAGTATTAGGGGCACTAAAAACATTTTTTCTTCCTAATAGTTCATCAATTGATATATTAAAAAAATCAGCTATAGCAATTAAATTTTCAGTAGAAGGAAGTATATTTCCTTTTGTAAATCGTGACACTGATTGACGAGTAACATTTAAATAATTTGCTAAATCTTGATTTGTCATATTTTTCGATTTTAATAAGTCTATTAAATTTTTTGCAAATATATTTTTTAACAAAAAAAACACCTCTTGATTTTTGTTACTTAGTAGAAGATTTTATTTTAAGTCGATCAAAAATAAACTTACTTACTTCATTGGCCAAGATGTCATTACAGAAACTATTCTTATGCACAAAGTTAAAATAACACAATAATATATCAGCTAATAACAAACAAAATATTAAATGTATTTCATTACTAAATAATATATCACTACAAGCTATATGAAATAATATAACTATCCAAAATACAGAAAAAATCATAAAAATAGTTCCATCTTTAAAATATTTAGAGATAGCATTATATTTTTTCAATTTTTTAGTGTTTTCTTTAGAGATAAATTTTATAATCTCATTTTCGCCACCAGTACTTCGATTACTATAGAAAATTTGACAATCAGTATTTACCATAGCTAATGTATATTGCACTATTTTATTATTTATTTTTGTAGGAACATATACTAACATAAAGTCTTTTTGTACACAAAACTCTGAATAAAATTTAAAGTTGTGTTTTACTAATTCTTCTCGTATGTCGTTAAGACTTTCAGGATATGTTTTAATACCATCAATAATATGACAATTGGCATAATAATCTAGAGATGTATCAATCATTCTAAGCATATATGAAGCTTTATTTTTAAACCTACGTTCTTTAGTATATCTATATAAATTAACACCTATCAAAATAACCATTATTGTCATAAATAAAGCTAAATATAGTCCTATTTCTACCATTTCATTCATAATACAAAACTCCTTTACATATTTTTATAATTAATAAACTAAGTTTAAAAAATTTGATTGGATTTATCATCTATCTTAGTTTGTATAATTGATTTATTTATAGCTCCAACATTTTCAATCAATGTAATCATCTCCTGTAATCACTTATAAATTATAAACTTAATATGTTATCTGTTTCTTGTACTAATCTATCTGCATTGTTTATTGTAATATTATCTTTAAATTCATCATATTCATCATCAACTATTCTTGCTACTAAATTTCCCATAGAAGAATTACTTGCAAAAGCTTCAGCTAAAATTTTTGCGTTATTAGTATTATTGTTGTAATTATTACTTGAATATCCTGTTTCCTTGACTTCATAAGCAATATTTTTCCCTTTATCGAGCTGAATTTGCATTCCAGCAGCTTTCCTTAATTTACCAATAGTATGCAACTGTAAACGCATATTATTTAAATTATTATTAAGTTGATTATAATTGTTTTTAATTGGAAGATTTTTTTCTAATATGCCATTTACTATTTTACTTATATACATTTTAACTTCTGGCTTGTTTAAATAACTAACTATATCTTGTTTTAGATTCATAGCATATCTTTCATTTTCAACAATAGATTTCTCTAAAGAATATTTAATGTTTATGTTTTTATCATAAACAAGTTTAAATTTAGTATCTTGTAGTTTGTTTTTTAATACATCAATATTTTCAACAATATCTTTTAATTTCTCTTTATCTTTATTAATTTTAGCTATCAACTCTCTAAAGGTTTTATATTTACCTTTAGTTACTATATCTGTAGCCATTATTTTTGCTCTTTCTTCAGATATAACCTTAGAATATAATTTTTCTAAGTCTTTTTGTAACTTATTAATATTTATTGATAATTCTTGTGAAAGATTTTTTAATATATTATCAACTTGTAATGCTGTATATCTATTAGAAGAATTAACAGTATTATTCTGTTCTTGTGAAAGATTGTTTAATATATATGCTCTTAATTTATTTGTAACCATTGTCAATTTATTGGTTAACAATTCATATTCTCTTTTAACAGGTTCATTTTCTCTTAAAATTATATTGACTTCTTTTGTTATTTTAGCTTTATATTCTGGTTTAAGAAGTCTTTTATTAGCTACTTTTAAAATATTTTTAAACTCATTTTTGACATTTTGATATTTATTAAGTAGACTTGTAATTTCATTTTGTCTATTAATATTTGAATTATCTCTTTGTAATATATTTAATTCTCTTTTTAATTTAAATTCATCATTACTTATAATTTTCAAATTCATATAAGCATGATATTCTTCTGATGTCATGTGTTTTGTTCTAGATCTTTCTAAAGCAACTCTGTAAGTTATTACATCTTTAGATTTATCTGCTAATTTATTAGATAAATCTATAATTTGTTCTCTTAAAACAGATATGCTATTGGCTTTAGATGTATTAACATCTTTTCTAGTTAATACATCAGATAATACTTTTGCTCCTTGTTTCTTAGCTAAATCTGCATTAACTAAAAGTTCATCCTGTCGTTTGATATCTTCAAATAAATATGATGCTTTGATTAATTTATTACGTTCTTGAATTTCTTTTCTACGTTCAAGCAGATTAATCACTTTAGAATTGGATTTATCTATACAAATATTTGCACCTAAATATTGTTCAGGCGCTCTATTTAAAATTTCAGCTTTAACAAAATCCTTATTTTTTAGTGCATCTTCTCTTTGTTCAGATAAAGATTTATGACTAATTTCTTTATCAACTCCATATTTTTTTAGAATCTGATTATTAATATCTGCCCAAAGTTTTCGTATATTAGCTAAAGTTTCTCTACGAATCTTAATATTATCCATAGAAAAACGTCTATCTTTTCTACATCCACCTAATTCAGGATTTTTATTTCTCGCTCTTGAAAAGAATACTTCAGGAGGACGTTCATTTACTTTTTCATATTCATCAATACATCTGGTTGAAAACATGAGATGGCAATGGATCTGTTGTTTGGTATTATCTAGTGCTGCTTCTTTATCATGAACTGCAAATGCGAAATATTTATCTTGTAAGACTTCACATTGTTTTATAAAAATATTTATAACTTCTAAATTTTGTTTTAAAGTAAGTTCTCTTTGAAGAGATAACTCAAACTCAAGATAAGGTACACCATTTTTAGGTTCGAATTTATCAGCAGCTGCGAAAAACAATTTAGGAGAATTATTAGCCCATTTAGGTAAATGATTACTCTTATATACACAGCCACCTTTTTTAGCAAAAATATTTTCTCTATTTATATAATCAGCATGACTAGCTGCAACTGCTTCTTTTTTATTAGCAGATAATAATTTATCTGCTAATAATTCTACGTTTACTTTTCTTCTTCTAAGAACATCCCGTCGCATAGGTTGATATTTGTCGGTTTCTTCGAGTTCCATACCATTTGATGAAGAATTCGACAAAAACATCCCAAGACCTGACTGTTGAACATCCATATCCCATGTGGACACATCTTGCAAGCTAAACTCATTTTTGGTATTAAATTCACATACTGAGTTTTCTTCAGAGAATTCAATGTTGGCGAGAGATACTCCGTGTCTATCTTTACATTTTTGGTGATATTCACTAATTCTTTTTCCATCAGCTTCATACTCTTTCTGTATATTTTTAATTTTATTGTTAACTTCATCATTAACAATATTTACATTATCTACATAATTCATTTCTACAATTGATTTCGATACTTTATCTTTAAAATCATCACTACCAGAAATATCAATTTTATCTGTTACAGATATTCTTTTAGCTAGAGCTAATGCTAGCTGTACAGTTTCTTCACTAGCATTGTCTGTAATTTTTAAAGAATCACCTTTTTGAATAATGCTTCCTGATGAATTGATATATAATTTATTAACTTTACCTGATAAATTTTCTGTAGTTATTAATTTGATTTCATTTTCTGATGAAAATGTTTGAGCTTTTAGTATATTTTTTTCATCAACATCTTTAAACTTACCTTCTCGATTAATATAATCTACATGGTCTTTACCTTTTACAGTTTTTGTATTATGTTTATTAGCTTTTAAACTTAAATGGTAAAGAGCCATTTTATATTCTCCTTTCTAATTCTTAAAAATTTTAACTTTAGTTCAATGAGTGAAAACTTGTAACGAATGGCAAATCCTTTAAATTTCTATGTTTTTTCCCGTTTATTTTAATAAACGGTTAAGTGCACATTACTTTATTCTTGCTTTTTATTATATCATTTACCTATTGGACATTAGCGGACATTTACGGACATTAGCGGACATTTACGGACATTTGTATTAACAAAATAATAAATATATTGTATTATGCACTTGTGGAAGATTTAAAAAAGGCTATTATTCGACTAAAAAAAATCAATTCAAAATTAACAGCTCTAAACCAAAAGATAAATATTTCTAATCAGAAAATAAAGCAATTAGAAAAACAGACTGCTCTATTAAAATCTAATTATCATAAAAACAATTATGAAACTCTAGATTTTATTATAAAAATTTTTAAAATAGATTTCTTCAAAGAACGAGATATATTCTTTCAAATTGTAGGATTTATTTATGCTACAAAGAAAAATATTTTAAATAAAGAACAGTTAAATTTTTTTAAATTATTAGGTGAAAAATATTTGAATAGAAGGTGAATTGTATTTGCTATTGGAAAATAAAATCCAAAAGTTTCTTGATGCTAATGAAGTGATAGATAAAAAAATATCTAGTGCTAAAAAAGGTATAGAATATCACAAAAAGGCAATAGAAAAGAAAAAAATTCAAATTGGTATTCTTCAAAAAGAAAAAGATTTTAATATTAGAAAAATATCTGAATTAAAAACTAGAATTATTCATGAGCAAACTGGCATTGATCTAGCCAATGTGGATATAAATAAATTGTTGACCTTAATGAAAAATAATAAAAAAGATTTATTAATTGATACTGATATTGAAAAAGATATTTTAGAAGATGTAGAAACTAATTCTAATGTTGAAAAAGATATTTCAAAAGATATTGAGGATATTAATATCAATACAAATGTTAAAGAAAGTTTTACTGATAACGATCAACAATTATCTAATATTGGAATTAAAGAAAGTTTTATTGATAACTCTTAACAATTTATCTAATATTGGAGAAATAAAAAATGAAACTATTTATAGCTGAAAAACCAAGTATGGCTAAAGAAATTGCCAATGTAGTATCTGAAATATCAAATATAAAAATAAAAAAAAATAATGGATACTTTACTATCGGCGATAATATAATAACCTGGCAATTTGGACATTTGTTGGAACTAAAAAGTCCAGAACAAATTGATGTAATTTATAAACAATGGAATTTTAATACCTTACCAATAATACCAAAAACGTTTGAAAAAATTATAAAGAAAAATTGTATTGAACAATTTAACATTATAAAAAGTTTAGTATCAAATAATAAAGTATCTACTATAATACATGCAGGCGATCCAGATAGAGAAGGTGAATTATTAATTCGTGAAACTTTATATAAGATAAAAAACCAAAAGCCTGTAAAACGTATTTTATTAAATGCTTTAGATTCAAAATCTATAAAATTAGCTTTAACAAATTTAAAAGATGATGCTATCTTCGATAATTTATATAAATCTGCTGAAGCTCGCTGCGAAGCAGATTGGTTAATTGGTATGAATTTATCTAGAGCATATACTTTATTAATGAATAGAGCTGGTTATGACAAAGTAATAAATATTGGTAGAGTTATGACTCCTACAATGTGTTTAGTGGTAAATAGAGAGCATGAAATAAATGCATTTACACCAACTACACATTACAAATTAGAAGTTGATTTTCAACATCAAAACAGCTTATTGAAAACCAAATTAAACAATAATGATTTAGCAAATGATAAAGGTTATATTTTAGATAAACAAATATTAATTAACATTCAAAATGATTTAATTAATACAAATCCTGAAAATATATTAATAAGCAAATATGATGTTGTTCTAAAGAAAGAAAGACAAAAATTACCATATTCTTTGTCTAAATTACAAATTGAAGCAGGTAAAAAATATGGATATAGTCCTCAAAAAGTATTAGATATATGTCAGGAACTTTATGAAAAAAAATTCACAACATATCCACGCTCTGATTGTGATTATTTACCTCAAAATCAATTCGATAATGCCTATATTATTTTGGAAAATTTAAAAAATGAATTTCCTACATTAGTAAAAGAATGTTCATTAGATATAAAAAGTCCAGCTTGGAACGATAAAAAAATAACAGCACATCACGCTATAATACCAACAACTTTAAAAGTAAATAAAAGTATTTTGAGTAAAGAATGTTTTAATATATATACTATGATTGCACTTTCATATATTGCACAGTTTTATCCTGTACATACCTATAATCAAACAAATATTGAAGTAAAAATATTAGACAAAAATTACGTATTTACAGCTACAGGAAAAACAATATTAGATATAGGTTGGCGTAAGCTATATTCTTCTGATGATAATAATAAAGAAAATCTTATACCTAATTGTAAAGAAGGAGATAATTTAATTTATCTTGCTTCTAATATAACCGAAAATATAACCAAGCCTCCAAAAAGATTTACAACTTCGACTCTTTTGGAAGCAATGAAAAATATAAATAAGTATGTAGTAAATCCTAAATATAAAAATTTATTAAAAACAACTTGTGGTATTGGCACAGAAGCAACACGAGCTGGAATTATAGATAAACTAATTGATAAAGGTTTCTTAGAATTAAATAAAAATAATCTTTATCCTACAAAAATCAGTATTTATCTAAATAATATTTTACCCAAAGAAATAAAAGAACCTGACCTTACTGCGATTTGGGAAGATTGGTTAACACAAATCAATGAAGGTACTTTAGATGTAAACAAATTTAATCATAATCAAATTGCTCTTATAAAAAATGCTATTGATTTTACAAAAACACTTAAAATTAAATCTTTTAATGAATCTTCTTATTCTTGCCCATATTGTAATTCTTCATTAAGATTAATAACATTAAAAGACAAGAGTAAAGTTTGGATATGTTTAAATAAAGATAATTGTAAAAAAGGTTTTTTTTCTAATTTGAATAATAAGCCAGTATTAATATCTTGCCCTAATTGTAAAACTGGTTATTTAAAAAAGCGTAAAGGTAGTAAAGGATATTTTTGGTCTTGTGATAACTATCCTACTTGTAAAACTACCTTTTCTGACAAAAACGGTAAACCTGCAATAAAATAATAAAGGAGTATTATATGATGATTAGAAAAAGTAAAGATTTCTTAAATTTACCTATTATATCTTGCAGTGAAGGTATTACTGTTGGAACGACAGTAAAATTTTTAATAAATGCTACTGAAAAGAAAGTATCTAGCATAATAGTGAGTGATGATGAATATTATAAAGGTGTAAAACTTTTACCAGTAAATTTAATACTTGGTGTTGGTAATGATGCTTTAGTAATAAATAAATCAAGCAATATTGTTCCTTATACTAATATTGCTACTGCTGAAGATTTATTAAAAGAACAAATTGATATTATTTCAAGTGTCGTAATAAATAATCATGGTATAAAAGAAGGTATTGTTGAGGAATTTGAAATTGATGATGAGTACAATATTGTTAATGTTATAATTAATAAAAATAGTAATCTAGTTTCTATTCCTATAGGTAAAGTTAAAGTTTTTGGTAAAAAACTTACTATAATAGAAGATGAAGATATCATAGAAAAAAATGGCATTAATATTTCAGATGATAATATTGATAAAGAAAAAGAATTACATTCAGATGTTAATGTTGTATCACCTTTAGATAATCTTCCAACTAATCCAATCAATGATACTAATGATATTGATGATATTAATAAGATTAATTTATATGAATATGATGTTTATTATGACTCTAAATTTATTTCTGATTTTAAAGTAGGAAATAAAACATATAAGAAAGGGACTAATTTTAATGAAGAAATACTAAATGAAATTTACAGTATTGAGCCTAATAAATTAAAAGATTTAGTTAATGTTTTAGAATAATACAGATACCTCCTAAAAAATATATATGATAGAAAAGAGTCTTGATATGAAAATCAAGACTCTTTTTCTATTAAACCATTTTGTTTTAAACTAAAAAAATTATTATCTCCAATTATTATATGGTCTAAAATTCTAATTCCTAATATTTTACCTGCTTCAACTATTCTCTTAGTTACATAAATATCTTCTATACTAGGAGTTGTATCTCCACTTGGGTGATTATGAGCTAATATAATAGCAGATGTTGGGTATTTTAACGCTTCTCTAAATATTTCTTTTGGTTCAGCAATAGAAGTATCTATTGAGCCTTTAAAAATATCTTCTATAGATATAATATTGTTTTTAGCATTTAATAACACAATTATAAAATTTTCTTGTGTTGCATATCTATATTGTGGAATTAATATATCTGCTATATCTTTTGGTGTATTTATAGTTATTTTTTGTTTTTTATCTAATTTTAATAGTCTTTCTAAAATTTCTTTTAAAGCATATATCTTTTCTTGTTTTTTTTGCCCTATACCATGTATTGCTCTCGGTGATTGTAAAATATCTTCTAAACTGTTTAATCTTAAATCATCTGAAATTTGTAATCCTAATAATATACTTAATAGTTCATAATCTTTTTTTATTTTCATGTTCATTTTTATTTTTCCTTTCTTTTCAGCGATCATTTTTTTGTCACTTTTCGCACGTCTTTAGATAATGTCAGAAATGAAAAAAGCAAAGGTAGCAAAGCTATACATTTTACCCTTGCTTTTTGGAATGAATGACATTACAGTGAAAAAAGAAAAGCGATAAAAATTTATTTTATCATTGTTTTTAAATTAAATCTGAAAGATTATTTTCATCATATAGTATTTTTTATCACTTGATATACATAAAAAATAGCAGATTATAATTTAGTTAACTAAGTTATAATCTGCTGATATTATTTTATTATTTATTTAATTATTGACTTATTTAGTTAGCTGATTATTAAGCTCATTGACTTTTTCTATACTTAAGCCCGTTCCTATTGCTACTGTTTTTATGTCTAATCCTAATCTTAAAAAATTAATAGCATTTTGTATTTTTTCTTCAGCTTTACCTTCAGCTTTACCTTCAGCTTTACCTTTTTCCCTAGCTTCTCGTTTTACTTTATTAAATCTAGTTGTTTCTTCTCTGATAGCATCTTCTCTTTGCTGATATTCTCTATACATTTTATTATCATTTAAAAATGCTTTTTCAAAGGATACTGCTTTTTTTAATAATGGCTCATTCATCACCAGCACCTCCAATTCTTCTTGATTACATCTACCAGAAAAATATGCTCCCCATGCTTCTAATTTTTTCACTTTTTTAATATCGCTATATTTTAATTTAGGAAGCTCTAAAAAATGTAATGACATACAATCTGTTAATATTTTATCTGTATCATCTAATCTAAATCTTGCTACATTATGCCAAGTATCTATATCATCAAATAGGATAAAATCCAATAAATTTATACCAATTACAGGCTTTAATGTTTCATAGTCTTGACCTTTTACCATTTGTTCTGAAAACATTCTAGATATATAAAACATTGAACGTTTTGGCATATAATTTTGTCTCGATACCTGTAATTCGATATTTACAAATGTTTTATCATCAACACTTGCTTTAATATCTAATATTGCAAGTTTACCGTCTTTAGTTAATGGATTATATTCAGGATTTAAAAATTCAATTTTTCTAAATTCATTTTCTTCTGTTCTATTTAATATGAGATTTAAAAATCTAAGAGTTAAATCACTTCTTTTATCATCTCCCATTAATCGTTTAAAGAAATAGTCATTCAATCTATTTAATGTTCTTTTTTTCATTATCTACACCTCTTATTTATTATATCATCATTTATTATTATTAGATATGATAAGCTAAAAGCTTATCATATCTAATTTCATTATTGGATTTTCTGTTCTAATTTTTGTAGTTTCTGTATTATATTTTTCTTTTTAAATTCTATTTGATTATATCTGTGTTGCTTTTCTATTAACTCTAAAACTTTTAAATCCAACTTTATTTCATCTAATTCATTCATAAAATTTCTTATATTTATCATCTACTACACCTCATTTATTATGTTTGAAAACCTAAATTAGTATTCACTTGGTAACAATACTGTTATTTTTCTCTCTTGTGGAATATTTGTTGAGTCTGCTATAATCCAAATCTTTTTGTCGTTTATTTTATATGAGCCTAAAAGCATATTGCCTTCTTTTAATCCTTCTTCGTTTTCTATGATATCTTCTTTACAAATTTCTCCCCAATTTCCATGAATAAATTTATTAATATTTTTACTAAGTGAATTTACAGAATTTACATCAGAAATTAGATTTTCTATACCTGATGTATAATATAAACCACTAATTTTAAATAGGTTTCCATTTTTAATACTTTCCGTTCCTTTGTAATTTTTCACTATCAAGTTAATGTTTTCATTAAAATTTAACATAATATATCTTCCTTTCTAAGCGACTATTTTTTTGTCGCTTTTCGCACGTCTTTAGATAATGTCAGAAGGGAAAAAAGCAAGGGCAGTGTAAACTGCTCTGTTTACCCTTGCTTTTTGGAATGAATGTCATTATAGTGCTAACAGAAAAGCGATAAAAATTTATTTTATCATTCTTTTAATCTTTAAATTATCTTTAATTTATTCACTTATTCAAACAGTATTGAATAGCTATTCTACGTACATATTTCTATATACGCTGACTTACCTAATTCAGAGTAAAAATCACAAGTGTGTGGCTTACAATAATCAAAAAGAAGTACCTTATTTTCATAAGGTACTTCTGTCTTAGGCTATATTTTTTAAATTATTATCTTGTTTTATAGATATATCATCTGTTTTTATTTTTAATTTTACTTTTTTAGCAAATTCTATAACTAAATTATTCAGCAAATTATCTTTAAATACAGGGACTATACTCTTTATTATTTTTTAAATTAGCTAATAAGATACTTTCTGTATATTTTTTGGGAATATTAATATATACAATAGTTCTATCTATATCTATTGTTCTTCCGTCTGTTAAAAGCAATTTAGCTATATATTCAATATCAGCATTTAGTTCTTTTAACTTATTTAAAAGTTCTTTTCCTTTTATATTATGTGGTTCTTTCAAGATTTGAGGATTTAAAAGACATACTATTTGACCACCATATTTTTCTTGAATTTCTATTGCTTTTAATAAATGTTCCTCCCCATTATTAAGCGGTGGATTCATTATAATGGCATCATATTTTTTTAATGTATTAAACGTTAAAAAATCATCATGAATTACTGGTACTTTTAAATTATTTAATATCAATTTAAATTGTGGATTTATTTCTATAGTATCTATAAATATTTCTCTACATACTAAATCATGTTTATAAGAATTTTGTATTATCTTTACAAGATTACCTTTACCTGCAGATGGTTCTAAAATATATTTAATATCTTTTATATTATCTAATTTTATCAACATTTTTTCTACAATATCTAAAGATATTGTAGAAAATTGATAGTTATTATCTGAAGTATTATACATAATATTCACTCCTTTTATAGATGTAGATGCAGAACATATTCTGTATCTACATCTATAAATTACTATTTACCTATTGACTATTTTTACCACCAAGAATAATAATATACATATTCTCCATTTTCTATTGCTTTTCAAGCTTTTTCTATAAATTCTAAATCATCAAGGTCGTCTTCATTAAGTTCATTTGTGCTGTGTTCTTCATCTTTTCCAAAGAAGAAAATGGTTCAACTTTTCCACCTTTACTATAATACAAATTTTTAAACTAACCATGTAAATTAGGATGTTTTCTCCAATAAGTAATAGATATTTATTATCTGGTTTAATATGAAAGGTATCAATCACATTTTCTTTTTTTACACTAAAAGCATACATATCTAATCCCATATTCATACTTCCTTTCTTGCGACTATTTTTTGTCGCTTTTCGCACATTTAAGGAAGCAATAAAAAAAAAGACTACAAGGACAGCATGCTGCAATGTTTATCCTTGTAGTCTTTTTTTTTATTGCTAAAATGTGCCAAAAGAAAAGCTGTTTTTTATTTATAAATATTCATTTGTTTTTTTATTATATATATTTATAAAGTTACATAAAAAATCTTTCACCTAAATAATATGTCTTTTATTAATAAACAATTAAATCAAGTTCAAATGATAAAAATTTATTTTTTATATTGAATTTAGAATAGTATACCTATAGTATTTATTTGACTTAAAAAAATTATTGTATTAATATATATAATGTTATTTTTTAATAACATTATATATATTAATAATAAATATTCATAGAAAGGATTTTTTTTATGCAAAAAATACGTTTGAATCTAACTACTCAGATTTTTTTAGGATTATTAATTGGTGCTACTTTTGGTTATTTTTTACCAGATATCGGATCTCAACTAAAACCTTTAGGTGATGCATTTATTCGTATGATCAAAATGATTGTTGTTCCTTTAATATTTAGTACATTAATTGTAGGTATTGCAGGTACTGGTGATTTTAAAAAACTTGGACGTTTAGGTGGTAAAGCTATAATTTGGTTTGAAGTTGCTAGTAGTTTAGCTTTAGTAGTTGGTCTTGTAGTCGTAAATGTACTTCAACCTGGTGTAGGTGTATCTCTTCCTTCTATTGGAGCTTCTGCTGGTGCCAACGCTGCTGCCACTGCTGAATCTTTCAGTATTTCTATGCACTTATTAAATATTATACCTACAAATATCGTTGAATCCTGTGCCAAAAGTGATATGTTACAAATTATTTTCTTTAGTTGTTTCTTTGGTGTAGCTCTTGCTCATATCGGTGAAAAAGGTAAAATTGTTGTTGAATTCTGCCGTTGTGTTTGTGAAGCAATGTTCAAAGTTACACATTACGTTATGCTTTTTGCACCAATTGGTATTTTTGCCATGATTTCTTATACTGTTGGTACTTTCGGTTTAGAAATGCTTATTCCTCTTGGAAAATTAGTATTTTCACTTTATTTTGCAATAATCGTCTTCTTAATTATCCTTGCAATTATTGCTTCTATCATCACTAAATTAAATTTCTGGCATATCTTCAAAGTTTTACGTGAACCATTATTATTAGGTTATTCCACTGCAAGTAGTGAAGCTGCTTTACCACTTGCCATGAAATGTTTAGAAAAATTAGGTTTACCAAAACATGTCATCACATTCGTTATGCCAACAGGTTATTCCTTCAACCTTGATGGTTCCACTTTATATAGTTCTCTAGCTGTTATTTTCTTAGCTCAAATGTATGATATTGATTTTGGTCTTACTCAACAAATCATGATGTTACTTACACTTATGATTTCCACTAAAGGTATAGCCGGTGTTCCTGGCGCTTCTATCATCGTAATTGCTGGTACAGCTGCTTCTTTTGGTATTCCAACAGAAGGTATCGCTATTATCTTAGGTGTAGACCGTATCATGGATATGGCTCGTACATTCTGCAATATATTTGGTAATTGTATCGCTACAGTTGTTGTTGGTCTTTGGGAACGTGAAATTTCTCGCGGAGAAATAAAATCTTCTTACCAAAATAATTTTAAAGGTGATACTTTAGCATAATATAAATAAAAACAAAGCTCCTTAAAAGCTGTCCACTGACTTTTAAGGAGCTTTATTTATTATTTAGTTTTTAACCAAATAGCCATTTCATTTTCACCGCGATTGAACGCACAAAAATATGGTATTAGTTTCAACTTAATAATCTCTACATTTTCTTGTTTTTCCATTATATTTCTATATAAAATATTATTCCACTGTTTATCTAAAATTAATTTTTCAGCTTCTAATTCTAATTTTACAATATCCCCTAAACTATCACTATCTTTATACTCATTTATTTTCTTATTTGTATCTATAGTTATTAAATGCAAATTATCTCCATTGTCTACACCTTCTGCACAATAAATAATAGGACCTCGTTGTATAGCAACTTTGCCATAATCTTCACGAACTAAAGGATTTGCACAAATAAAATTAGCTTCTATTTGTATATCAAAAATAACTATATCTCCTTTTTCCCATGTTCTATCTATAATAGCATATCCTTTTTCTATTTTAGGTGTAAATTCTTTACCATTTACCTTAAATAAGTATCTATTTGCCCAATTAGGAATACGTAAACCTAATTTAAATGTTGCCTCACTATTTACTTTAAAAGTAATTTTTCCATCCCATGGATAATCTGTATTTTCTTCAATACTTATTACTTGATTATTAATTTTAAAATCAGATTTATTACTTACATATAAATTGCTATAAATAGCATCATCTTTTACTGTATACATATATTCGTCTAAAGAACTTAATAATCTAGCTAAATTAGGTGGACAACATGCACAACCAAACCACGCTGGACGAACAGTTTTTACATGTGATTTTCCTGGATCTTTATGACTTAATTGAGGAACAACTTCCAATGGATTTACATAAAAGAAATGTTTTCCATCAAGAGCCATACCATCTATAACTGTATTATATAGAGCTTTTTCCATTATATCTGCATATTGACTATCTACATCTAATTTCAACATATTATTTGCAAAAAAGATCAATCCTATAGAAGCACATGTTTCACAATACATTGTATCATTTGGCAAATCATAATCTGCAGTAAAGGCTTCTCCTATAACAGTAGAGCCTATACCACCTGTTATATACATACGTTTAGTAACAATATTCTTCCATAAACGTTTACAAGCTTCAAACATCTTTTCATCATTATTTAAACGAGCTAACATAGCCATACCTGTACACATATACATAACACGTACAGCATGTCCTTCAGCTGTTTCTTGTTCCAAAATTGGTTTATGATTTTGATAATATTCTGGTCTAAAACTTTCCATACCTTCAATTACAGGTTTAGTTGAAGGATCTGTCTTTTGTTGTTCTTTAAAGAAATTTGGATTTTTCCCACGTTCATATAAAAAGAAATTTGCTAAGTTTTTATATTTATCATTTTTTGTAAGCTCAAATAAACGAAGTAATGCCAATTCTATTTCTTCATGTCCATCATATCCATGAATTTTTCCATCTTCACTACCAAAAACATCATCAATATGATTTGCCAGTTTACAAGCAATATCTAATATTTTTTGATTTTTTGTAACACTATAATATCCAACTGCTGCTTCAATAAAATGTCCTGCACAATAAAGTTCATGGCTTTGATATAAGCGTTTATATCTACGTTCTGGTGCCTCTATAGTAAAATATGTGTTTAAATAGCCATCACTTTGTTGAGCTTTTGCTAATAAATCTATTATCCCATCAGCAATTTTTTGTAAATCATCATCTTGATGCTGGTGTAATGCATATGCTACTGCTTCGAGCCATTTATAAACATCACTATCTTGAAAAACCATTCCATAATGTTTTCCTTTACTTATTCCAGCTGCAATTTTAAAATTTTCAATAGCATGACTTTTCTCTGCTGGTATATGATCTGCATCTCTTTCTTTTTCAATTTTAATATCAGCTTCATCATTTAATACTGACCACTGAAAAGGTAGCATTTCTTTACGGATTAAATTTATATATTGTTGCCAAAACGGTGCTGTTATTTTTATTTTATTTTCAAACATAATAAATCTCCTCAACAATTTATTTCCATCTATTATTTTTTTATTAACTATTTCTTTTTGCTAAATCTAAAAGAATATTATTTTCATTTTGTTCATATTTGCGATAAAAAAGCATTGGAATAATTCCACATAAGAAAATTATTGTAGGAAGCCATGTAAATACAAATTGTATACCAAATAACGCTGTTGAAGATTGTACTGCATTCGGCACATAACCAAATAAATTCATAACAACTGCTGGAATAAAACCTCCTATACCAGAGCCAGCTTTGATACAAAATGCACTTCCTATAGCTGTTAAAAATCCACTAGCACGAATACCTGTTTTCCATTCTCCAAAATCAACTGTATCTGAAAGCATAGCAAATGGCATTGAACATGCTATACCTTGCCCTAAAGAAGCAATAATCCAAAAAACAATCATTAATTCTATATTAGTGCCTACAAAGAAAATACCAATATGTCCACCTGCTACTAAAATAAAACCTAAAATCATTGTTCCATATTTATTAAATCTTTTTACTAATAATGGAATAGAAATCATACCTATAACTTGAACCAACATTATTCCATTTATAAATACTGTTAAACTCTTATCTCCTAGATAATATTGACAATAATATACTACAGTGGATAAACGTATAGTTAATGCTATCCAAAAAATCAAATTAGCTATAACAACCAATATCCATGGCCAATTACCTTTTATAGCTTTTACACTATCTTTTATTGGTATACTTTTTATTTTCTCTACGTTAACTTCACGTAAATTCTTAAAAGCTACTATAAATAAAACAATAGCAATAATACCAAAAAATGCTAATGTATATGAAAATCCTTTTTGTTCATTTCCTTCACCAAAAAAAGCAACTAACGGTAACGTAAAAGTCATACAAATAAATGCTCCTATATTACCGCCAACCATACGAAATGTATTTAATATAACACGTTCACCTGGACGACGAGTTAAATTTGGTAATATTGAAGTAATTGCTGTTTGTATCCCCGTATAAAAAATTCCTGCTAATATATAAGTAACTACAGCATAAATTATTTTTGTTGTACCTGATAAAGCTGGTGTAGTAAATGTAAGCCACATAAATACAGCAAACGGTACACATAACCATAAAAAGTATGGTCTAGATTGTCCATATTTAGATTTAGTATGGTCAACAATAAAGCCCCAAATTGGAGCATCTATAGCATCTAATAAACGAGTAAATAACAAAATAGCTCCAGCTGTAGCAACAGATAAACCAAAAACATCCGTATAGAAATACAATAAATAAGAACCTATTATACAATATAATAAATTTCCGCATCCATCAGTCAAGCCATAACTCAAACGACCAGATAATGGTACTTTATGATTAATTTGATTATTACTCATATCTAAAACCACCTTATTTTTTTAGTCACGTAACTTTTAACTGTTTATATTTTATATAATTATTTGAAAACTTCAAATAAATAAAATTAACATTTAATAGTATAATATTAGCATAAATAGTATAATAAAATTATCATAACTAATAAAAAATATATAGTATAATGATTAATAATCATCAGTATTATGCTTAATTTCAAGTTTTATTAGTATAATAAAATTAATATTTGAGGTGATTTTTTGTATATTATTTTTACTTGTCCACCTTTACCTCATTTAATAGTAGGAGGTAAATCATTATATCGAGTAGGTGATTTACATTTAAGAAGGATCATACCTTCTACATTTGATTTAATATTTGTAACTGCTGGCAAGCTGTATTTAGAAGAAAATTCTCAAAAATATATTCTCAAAAAAGGAGAATTCTTGATTTTGCCACCAAATAGATTACACAAAGGATATAAATGTTGTGATGAAGCTACAAATTTCTTTTGGCTACATTTTTATACTACTGGTAAATTCAAATATATGGATAAACCTATCTATGATAAAAACCATAAACAAAAAGCAAATTATCAATTTACTAAAGAACCTTTCCATATATCACTACCTCAACATGGTTCACTAACAGCCGAACAACAATCTCAAATGGCTGAATATATGAATACTATCGTTCAAGTAAAAATTGATAAAACTAAACCAAAAAAAGATTTCTATTCTTCAACTGTTTCTCAATTAAAGAGCCAACAATTATTTTTTTCCATTCTAAGTATTCTTTGTGATATTCATGAGCCAAATACCAAAAATGTAGCAGAAAAAATTTATGAACATTTTTCTCTATTTTATACAGAAGGCTTCGATTTAAAAAAATTATCTGATGAATATGCTTTTCATCCTACACATATAATTCGTTGCGTGAAAAATAAATATGGCTTAAGCCCACTACAACTACTCTTGCACATACGCATACAAAAAGCTAAAGAATTATTAACATACACAAACTTTTCTATTAATAAAGTGGCTATATCTGTAGGATTTGATGATAATGCATATTTTACTAAACAATTTAAACGTATAGTTGGCACTACTCCTACAAATTATAGAAAACAACAACAAATAAATAAAATCTAACTATTTTTAATTAAAATAGCTATAATAAAACAAAAATGCTATAATAAAACATATTGTAAAGGAGGACATATGGCTACAAAGAAGAAATTTTACGCAGTAAAAAAAGGTTATCAAACAGGAATATTCACTACTTGGGCTGAATGTCAAAAACAAACACAAGGTTTTAAAGGAGCATTATTTAAATCTTTTCCCACAAAAGAAGAAGCTCAAAACTATTTAGAAGATAAACCTTCTGTCAATATTTCTGAACAAGATGATGACCGTTATTATATTTATGTAGATGGTTCATATATAAATGGTGAATATAGCTGGGGTATGGCTATTTTTTATAAAGGTAAATTAATAGATACTTTCAACGGGAAAGGCACTTCCATAGATGCTAGTGAGTTACATAACGTAGCTGGAGAAATTCAAGGTGCTATGGAAGCTACCAAATGGGCTATTGCTCATGATGAAAAAATTGTAATCTGTCATGATTATATCGGTTTATCTGAATGGGCTTTAGGCAATTGGAAAACAAATAAAGAATTGACCAAAGCATATGCTGAATTTATGAAACCATATTTACATTTAGTAACCTTCAAAAAAGTAGCAGGTCATACAGGAGTATTAGGTAATGAACTTGCTGACAAATTAGCTAAACAAGCTTTAGGTTTATAATAAATTGCTTAATAAAATTAGAGGGGGAATAAAAATTTGACTACTACAGATAATTTATTGACTTTAGGTATAGAATCTAGCTGTGATGAAACTTCTGTTGCTATCTTACGTGGTGGCAGAGAAATACTAGCTAATGTAATTTCTACTCAAATTCCAATCCATCAAAAATTCGGAGGTGTCGTTCCTGAAATCGCCTCTCGTAAACATATTGTTAATATCATGCCTGTTTTAGATGAAGCCTTACACAAAGCAAATGTTACTTTAAAAGATATTGATCGTATTGCTGTAGCGTATGGCCCAGGATTAGTAGGTGCTTTACTTGTAGGCGTATCTGCTGCCAAAACTTTGGCTTTTGCTTTAGATAAACCACTAATTGGCGTAAATCACTTAGAAGGTCATATCTTCGCCAATTTCTTATCCACACCTGAACTTCAACCACCATTTATGGCTCTCGTAGTTTCCGGTGGACATACTTCCCTAGTTCACGTAAAAGACTATAATCATTTTTCCCTAATGGGACAAACTCGCGATGATGCAGCTGGTGAAGCTTTTGATAAAGTAGCTCGTGTAATGGGATTACCTTATCCAGGTGGTCCTCAAATTGATAAATTAGCTAAAGAAGGAAATCCTGATGCTATTGATTTCCCTATGGCATTAAATGAAAAAGGTAACTATGAATTTAGTTTCAGTGGCTTAAAATCAGCTGTGCTCAATTATTTAAACAATATGAAAGCAAAACGCATCGAAATCAACAAAGCCGATGTTGCCGCTTCCTTCCAAAAGTCAGTAGTTAATATTCTAGTGCATAAAGCTGTAGAAGCAGCTCGTCAAACTAACATGACAAAACTAGTACTTGCCGGTGGTGTAGCAGCAAATAGCTCCCTAGAAGGACATCTCCAAAAAGCTTGCAAAGAAAACGGCCTAGAATTTTACTACCCAAGCAAAATCTTATGCACAGACAACGCTGCCATGATAGCCTGCCGTGGCTACTACCAAGCCCAAGCAGGAGACTTTGCTGATAGCAACCTAAACGCTATCCCTTATCTAGAACTAACTGACAAAGAATAGTTATCTATTCATTTTTCTTTTATCTAAAAGAAAAATGAATCAAAAAGAAAAAATCCCGCGATATTGATTTTAATGGTAATCGCAAGATTATTGAAAACAATTATCACTGAATACGGTTTTAGTCTGAATGTTTGAGCGAAGCGAGTTTCTAAGCGTTGTATGAAGTGATAATTATTTTCAAAATTAAAATTTTATCTGCGGTGATTTCTTTGGTTCGTTTCTTTGTCATCAAAGAAATGAACTAATACTTAAAGTGGGCGATTTTTTATGTTGGAGATATTTTCTGATACTTCGTTATTATTAGCTATTGGTATAGCTTTTATTTCTACGTTAATCCAATCCTTGACGGGTTTTGGATTTGCTATTGTTTCTACACCATTGCTTTTAATGGTCTATGATGCCAAAGAAGTCGTTGTACTTTTACAATTTTTATCTGTTGTTCTTGATACTGTTTTTGTATTTTTTGTCAAAGATAATATTGATTGGCATTTTCTAAAACCATTGCTGATTGGTTCAGTAATAGGTCATCCTATTGGTATTCTCATCTATCTATTCGTGCCTACCATAGGATTAAAAATTTTCATTGCTTGTGTTATTTTATCATTCTTATTTCTCACCAAAATTTATCGAAAACAACTAGCTGAAACATCTTGTAAAACGGGTGTTGTTGGTTGTCTATCTGGTATTTTAAATACTTCTACCAGTATGAGTGGGCCACCTCTTATTATTTATTTAACATCTACTAATCGTGATAAAACTTCTTTGCGTGCCACTTGCATTGCTTATTTTACTATTATTAATTATCTAGGTATCTTTGCTTTTTACTTAGCAGGAAAAGATTTTTCATTCGCTATTGAACAAAGTATTTATATCGTTCCATTCTGTTTTATCGCTTTATGGCTAGGTAATAAATTATTTCCTTATATTTCTCAAAAAATGTTTAATCGACTCGTTTTCGTTATGTTATTATTCAGTGCTTTATATACTATTTATTCAGCTATCAATTAAAGGAGAACTATATGAATAAAGTTGCTGTTGTTACTGGTGGAGCTAGAGGTATTGGCAAAGCCATTTGTGATGAATTCAAAGCTCAAAATATTACAGTATGTACTATTGATGTTTTATCTAATGATTATTTTGTTGACGATATTGCCGATGAAAAAATATTGACGCAATTTGCCCAAAAAGTAATTGATGAACATACAAAAATAGATTATTTAATTAATAACGCTTGTCTTATGAAAGGTGGCTTAGATACTGCTTCTTATGAAGATTTTCTCTACGTACTAAAAGTTGGTGCTGTAGCTCCTTTTATGCTTACTAAATTATTTATGAACCATCTTCAAGACAATGCTAGCATTGTAAATATTTCTTCTAGCCGTCATTTGATGAGTCAAGCAGATACTGAAAGTTACACTGCTGCTAAAGGAGCGATTTCTTCACTAACTCATGCTATGGCAGTTACATTGCGTGGAAAAGCTCGTGTAAACAGTATTTCTCCTGGTTGGATAGATACTACAAATAGTGAATTTTCCTCAGCAGATAAACTTCAACATTTAGTAAATCGCGTTGGTGTTCCAAAAGATATTGTAAATGCTGTGATGTTTCTTTGCAGTGAAAAATCTTCATTTATCACCGGTCAAGATATCGTCGTTGATGGTGGCATGACGAAACAAATGATTTACCATGACGATTATGATTGGTATTACAATAAATAAAGGTATTCTTCCTTGATACACAGAATTATATTATATAAATATCTATAATATAAAAATATGTATATAAGTATAGGAGGAATTTTTATGGGATTATTTGATAATCTTTTAGGCAATGCCTCTAAAGCAAATCTTGATGATATCCGCCAAGATTATGCTAAATTATTAGCTAATGGTGAAAGCATTCAACAAGCTTATGAAATCTTTCGTGATTTATTTATTTTTACCGACAAACGCCTTATCCTTGTAGATAAACAAGGTATTACAGGCAAAAAAACACAATATCATTCTATACCGTATAAAAGTATCAGACATTTCAGTATTGAAACAGCTGGTCATTTCGATTTAGACGCTGAATTAAAAATATATGTCGCTGGTATGGATATGCCTATTAGTAAAAAATTTGATAAAAGTTTAGACATTTATCAACTACAAGCTATTTTAGCTGAATATGTATTACGTTAAAATAAAAAGCTGGGTTTAAAATCCTTTATAGATTTAAACTCAGCCTTTTTTATCAATAAATTCAATATAAAATTATGAGGTTACTCTATGCAAACACAAGATTATTTAGCTCAAGAACTCCAACAAAGTCTTGCTAGCGCTCTTATAGATAATAAAATTAATTCCTTGCCTGATTTACAACCACAGATAATCTATAATGATTACAACAGTGGCTCTAATCTATTAGTAGAATTACTTCAGGAATTACAAACTTGTAAACGATTTTATTTTGCCATAGCTTTTATCACTCAAAGTGGTTTAATTTGTCTTAAAGAATGTTTAAAACTACTTCAAGAAAAAAACATCACTGGCGATATTTTAACCACTGATTATCTATATTTTAATCAACCAAAAGCTCTACAAGAATTGCAACAATATCCTAATTTAAATATTCGCATCTATACTAAAGAAAATTTCCATATCAAAGGCTATATCTTTGAACAAAACGATTATTACACTTTAATTGTAGGCAGTAATAATTTAACGCAAACAGCCTTAAAAGCAAATAAAGAATGGAGTCTAAAAATAAATTCTTTAGCAAATGGTGCTTTAATCAACAATACATTATCTCAATTTCAACAAATGTGGCAAGAAGCCATACCTTTGACTGATATCTGGCTTAAACAATATACTGATAAATATCATTCTTTACAAAAATTAAAAAGACAATTTGCTACAGCCCAAGAAAATATCTCTACTAATGATATTGCTCCTAATAAAATGCAACAGGAAGCATTAAAAGCATTAGAAAAATTACAACAAGATAATAAACATAAAGCATTATTGATATCTGCCACAGGTACAGGAAAAACATATTTAAGTGCCTTTGCTGTCAAAAAAGCCAATCCTAAACGACTATTATTTTTAGCCCATCGTGAACAAATTCTCAAACAAGCTTGTAAAACTTTTGCCAAAATAATACCAGATATCCAATATGGTATTTTATCAGCTAACCATAAAGATTTTCATAAACCTTATCTATTTGCTACCATAAATATGCTAAGCAAAGAAGAAAATTTAACTCAATTCGCTCCAACACATTTTGACTATATAATCATTGATGAAACTCATCGAGCTGGTGCTAGTAGTTATTTAAAAATCTTAAATTACTTTCAACCACAATTTTTATTAGGTATGACAGCGACACCAGAACGCACAGATGGCTTTGATATCTACCAATTATTTGACCATAATATAGCTTATGAAATTCGTTTAAATCAAGCTATGCAAGAAAATTTACTTTGCCCATTTCACTACTTTGGCATCACTGATATCACAGTTGATGATCAAGAAATCAATGATAATTCAACATTTAATGATTTAACTACAGACGCTCGCGTAACACATATTATCAATCAATCTCAATACTATGGTTTCAGTGGAGAACGTCTACGCGGTTTAATATTTTGTAGTCAAATAGAAGAAGCCCAAATACTTTCACAAAAATTTAACGAGCGAGGATTTAATACCATTTCTCTATCAGGTAAAGATAGTCAAGAAACGCGAACTAATGCCATTCATAAATTAGAACAAAAAGAACGCTCTACAGGTCTTGATTATATATTCACTGTAGACATTATGAATGAAGGTATTGATATTCCTGCTATAAATCAAATAATTATGCTCAGACCTACAAAATCAGCCATTATCTTTGTTCAACAATTAGGTCGTGGGCTTCGCAAATATCCGCAAAAAGATTATGTAGTAATTCTTGACTTTATCGGCAACTATCAAAATAACTTTATGATACCAATAGCCCTATCTGGTGATACTTCTTATAATAAAGATAATATCCGTCATTATGTAGCAGAAGGAAATCGCTTCATTTTTGGTTCTTCTACCATTCATTTTGATAAAATAGCTCGTCAAAAAATCTATCAAGCCATTGATAGTGCTAAATTAAACGATACAGCCTTATTGAAAAATGAATATCTACAATTAAAACAAAAATTAGGAAAAATTCCTTCTATCTTTGATTTTTCCCAGTTTGGTAGTATAGACATTTTAAAATTCCTTGATAAATTTAAAACATATCATAATTTCTTGCAAAAATACGATAAAGATTACACAATTAGATTTAATACAATTCAAGAAGAAATTCTTTATTTTATCTCATATCGCTTTGCTAAAGGCAAAAGAATTCATGAACTATTAGCTTTAAAATTATTATTAAAAAATACATCTCATTTATTAATGGATATAAAGCAAATCCTAACTACAAAATACCATCAAGAATTAACTGAGCAAATAAAAGTTTCATTAATACGCAATTTAACTAATCTATTTACCATTAGCAATGAGCAAGCTAAATTTAGTAATTGCATTTTCATCAAAAAAAATGATAACGATTACATCATCAGTGATATTTTTAAATCAGCTTTACAAGATGAAAAGTTCTATTTTCAAATAAATGAAATTCTCGATTTTGCCTTAGAAAAATATCAAAAATACTATCAAAATAAATACAAAGATACTAATCTTGTCCTTTATCAAAAATACACTTATGAAGAAGTTTGTTATCTATTAAATTGGCCTCAAAAAATAAATCCTAATGCCATGGCTGGTTATTTCTATGAAAAGACAACACATACCATGCCAGTGTTTATCAATTATATAGCCCCAGATAAAAAAAGAGTGGATTATACTAATGAATTTTTAAGCAATACTTTGATTACAGCCTACTCCAAAAGCAATCGAAAATTAGACTCTAGTGATGCTAAACATATATATAATGCGAATGAAGAACAAAATAAATTATATCTATTTGTACGCAAACCTAGTGAAGATAAAGAAGCTAAAGAATTTTATTTTTTAGGTGAAATCATAGCCCAAGGCAATCCAGAATTTGCACCTAAATATAATGGTTTTAAAATTCTCTATAAGTTAGATACACCTGTTAGAGCAGATATTTTCGATTATCTTACAACAGTAACCGCTTAAAATAAAAAGACATCTATAAAAAATGATAAGTTTCATAAACTTCCATTTCCATAGATGTCTTTTTTTATTTTGTTGGAATAATTTCTTCGATAGATACGCCATTTGGCACATATAATACCATTTTTGCAGAAATTCTTTTTACAGAACCATCTAATACATAGCAAGCACCATTCATAAAATCGCAAATACGAACTTGTTCACTTTGTTCAATTTTTTCGTAATTGATAAGCACAGCTTTAGAAGCTTTTAAAGCATCAGCAGCAATTCTTGTATCATTGAAATTAGTAGGTTCAAATACAAGTACATTCATATTTGGCTGTGTATATACTTTCAAACTAGGACGATTATTATCTTCATAATTAGAAGATGCATTGTCTGTAGCTTCAGCTGTATTTGTATAAATAGCAGGGCCATTTGCTACACGTGTAACGCTAGGAGCTACTTTTACCACTTTTTGCTGTTTTTCTTGTTTTACATCAGCTTTTGTTTCAACTTCTTCTACTTCTTCAGGAATTAAGAAGTTTGTAATTTTTGATAAAAAATCCGCCATAATCTCACCTCAAATATCCTTTTATAACCCATAAATATATTTTATATAAAATTAAAATAAACCCATACTAGAACAATTCTCTATAAAATAAAAAAATCCTGCAAAAAACTGTAATAAATATTATTTTCATAAAATTTATTTGATTGTTTAACTAATCAAATAAATTCATAAATATGATAAGAAGCGACACATATAAATGTCGCTTCTAACACATTATATACTATACTCAAAATTATTTTGCGTTTTTACGTAAACGTCCACGCTGAGATTTATCAAGAATAGTTTTTCTTAAACGAATGCTTTCTGGAGTAACTTCTACCATTTCATCTTTGTTGATGAATTCAAGAGCCTGTTCAAGACTTAAAAGACGAGGTGGAGTTAAGCGAATAGCTTCATCAGAAGAAGAAGAACGCATATTGGAAACATTTTTCTTCTTGCATGGATTTACGTCCATATCAAGTTCACGAGTATTTTCCCCAATAATCATACCTTCATAAACCATTTGGTTTGGAGAAATAAACATTACACCACGGTCTTGAAGAGTATAAATACCGTATGGAGTTGTTTCACCTTGTTCAAATGCTACTAAAGAACCACGACTACGACCTGGAATATCACCTTTATATGGAGCATATCCACGGAATACATGGTTCATAATACCATTACCTTTTGTATTAGTTAAGAATTCAGAACGGAAACCGATAAGTCCACGTGCAGGGATAGTGAATTCAAGACGTAAGTAACCTTTTAATTCAGTCATATTGGAAAGTTCTGCTTTACGAGTACCAAGGGATTCCATAACTGTACCCATGAATTCTTGAGGTACTTCAATAGTTAAGTTTTCAATTGGTTCACAAAGTTGACCATTGATTTCTTTATAAATAACTTCTGGTTTACCAATCTGAAGTTCGTATCCTTCACGACGCATTGTTTCAATGAGAATAGAAAGATGTAATTCGCCACGACCAGAAACTTTAAATGTATCAGGGCTGTCTGTTTCTTCAACACGTAAGCTTACATTTGTTTCAGTTTCTTTATATAAACGGTCGCGTAAATGACGAGATGTTACAAACTGACCTTCACGACCAGCAAATGGGCTAGTGTTAACACCAAAAGTCATGGACAATGTAGGTTCATCAATATTAATGCTAGGTAAAGCCTCTGGATTTTCAGCATCAGCAACAGTATGACCAATACTTGCACTAGGAAGACCAGTAATTGCTACGATTTCACCAAGTTCAGCTTCGCTAACTTCCATACGTTTTAAACCTTGGTAAACATATACTTTACCGATACGCTCTTTAGTTTCGCCATCACCACTGATAACTACTACATTTTGACCTTCTTTGATTTTACCACGCATAATACGACCAATAGCTACACGACCAACATATTCGTCAGAATCAAGTGTAGTTACCATCATTTGAAGAGAACCTTCTACATCACCCTGTGGAGCTGGAATTTCTTTAATAAGTAAATCCATTAATGGTTCTAAGCTATCGCTTTCATCATCAAGATCAAGTTTAGCAATACCATCACGAGCAATTGCGTATACAACAGGGAAATCAAGCTGATCATCATCAGCACCAAGTTCCATGAAAAGTTCCAAAACTTCGTCATAAACGTCATCAATACGCTGGTCAGGACGGTCAATTTTGTTGATAACAACGATAGGTTTTAAACCTTGTTCTAAAGCTTTACGTAAAACATATTTAGTCTGAGGCATAGGACCTTCAGAAGCGTCAACTAATAATAAAACGCCATCAACCATGTTGAGTACACGTTCAACTTCGCCACCGAAATCAGCATGGCCTGGTGTATCAACGATGTTGATTTTTATATCTTTGTACATTACAGCTGTATTTTTAGACAAAATGGTAATACCGCGTTCACGTTCAATAGCATTAGAGTCCATTACTCTTTCTGCTACCTGTTCGTTAGCACGGAAAATATGGCTTTGTTTAAGCATTGCGTCAACAAGAGTTGTTTTACCGTGGTCAACGTGAGCTATGATAGCGACATTTCTCAATTTGTTATTAGTATACAAAAAAATTCCTCCCAATGTATTAATGAAAATTTTATGTTTACATTATCTAAAAAGATTAAATATCTCTTTACTAGTGTAGTATATCAATATCTTTATGTCAAATTAAAATACTAAAATAGCTAAAAATTTTTCTTTAGACTCAAGGTCTTTCCAAAGAGATTTTTCCTAATTTTCCTGCTCTAAAATCCTTAAGCACAGCAATAGCAGTTTTTTCAGTATCTACAATACCGCCTTTTTGTAAAAATCCACGTTTTTTGCCTACCAAAGTAAATAATTCTTCACTAGTTTGTGGAATTTCATCTATTTTATAGCGTTCTTTTATATTTTTAGCATAATCATCTTTTAAACGCCATAATAAGATTTCAGCAGCACGTTCAATATCATAAACTTCATCACTGATAGCTCCAGTAAAAGCTAAATTCAATCCCACTTCAGGATCTTCAAATTTTGGCCATAAAATACCTGGAGTATCCAATAAATCAAGATTATTTTTTATTTTAATCCATTGTTTTGCACGTGTAACACCAGGTTTATCAGCAGTTTTCAATGAAGCACTGCCAGATAATCTATTTATTAAAGAAGATTTCCCTACATTTGGAATACCTACAATCATTACACGAGCATTACGAGGTTTTACACCTTTATTAGCGAATTTAGCAGTTTTTACTTTTGCCAATTCATCTGCTACAGTTACTAATTGACGAATACCTTTACCATCTAAAGAATTGATTTTCACCACAGATTTTCCCATAGATGTGAAATATTCTTCCCATTTATTATTGATATTATTATCTGCTAAATCAATTTTATTCAAAGCGATTAAATGCGGTTTTTTACCAATTAAATCTTTTAAAATTGGATTTGCACTACTGTTAGGAATACGAGCATCACGAAGCTCAATAACCACATCAACTAATTTTAAGTTTTCTACAATAATACGTTTAGCTTTTGCCATATGCCCAGGAAACCAGTTTAATTGAGCAAGTGTTCCTAAATCATCATATTGCATATTTTCTTCCATTAAATAAACTCCTCCTTATATTAATATTCAAATATCTATAACACAAAATTCAAATTCCAACAAAAAAGGCACTATCTTGTGTCAACTACAAGACAGTGTCTTATAAAAAGTATTATATACCAATATATATGCAAAATCAAAATTTTTTTATTTTACACCTATAGCATTTATTTTATCTGGCTCTACTACAATAGTTTTTTCTATGCCATCTTGAACAATTACAAAAGTTGCAGGTTCAGATGAAAATATATCGACTAATTGTCCCATAGTGATGTACTCCCACCACTTTCGCTATCGCTTAGAAGTGGGTGCTTCTTGTTC